>Ga0209384_1000965_pt1 | contig 16098 bp, 31 predicted proteins | sample CoawatmetaG05DNA_FD_187511 | JGI IMG/M metagenome (GOLD analysis project Ga0209384, IMG submission 187511) | Marine microbial communities from the West Antarctic Peninsula - Coastal water metaG058-DNA (SPAdes) (version 2) | ecosystem: Environmental > Aquatic > Marine > Coastal ... | reverse complement strand
TTAGCTATCTGATGAACACTCGTAACATCAACGAACTGAGCGTCTTTACCATACATAGTTTTGAAGTCTTCCATATTTCTACTTCTATCGTAATTACCATCACCAATAAAATAACTCATAACACTAATACCTTTTTGAGCAATTTTCTTTACTTGTCTTTTAGTATGTTGTAGAGCTTTATCAGAATAATATTCAAATCCATCACCACTAAACATTGGTTGTCCGTCAGAAAAGTTTAAGAAATAAGAATCTTTATTGTTAGTGCTTGGAACAAAGTCGTCCATAATAGCTTCATAACATAATCCCTCAGGAGTAGTTCCACCGGCTCTTAGGTTAGGCCATAAATTTTTAATGTGTGAGAACTGATTGATTCTTGAATCATAACCAATAGCGACTAATGGTTTGCTGTCGTGAGTAGTTCTAAATGATACTACCACATCAACATTTTGAATCATTGAAGCGGCTTTACATATACCCACAACTGAAGTCATAGCGTTATCCCATTTTTCACCACCCATACTACCACTAGCGTCAACACTAATGTGAAGTATAGCGTCATTGTATTGTTCTACGAAAGTAGTTTGAAAAACTCTTGAATTATTAAAACCTAATTCAGCTATTAATCTCTTGTCAATTCTACCACTATCCAATCTTGAATTTTTTAGTGTTCTTGATTCCCCACGAATCTGTAATTTTTTACCAAGTAAAGTTCCAAGTTTTGTTCCACGAACAATAGCTGGTAATGTTCGTAAACCATAATAATGACCACCAATTAAACCTGGAAATGTAACATCATCAATCATTTGTTGAGTAAGTTTTTTTACAAACACAACACTAGTTCTACTTGGAATCTGGTCATAATTACCTGACTTATAATCTGTTTTTGTCATACCTTCACCTACTTGTTTTTCAGTAACTCCGGCTTCTTCCATAGATTGAACTTGTTTAGAATCTTTCTTAGATAACTTACCAACTTTCTTGATATCATCATTCATAAAATCTTTTTGCTTTTTAATAGCGTTGGCTAATTGCTTAGCTTGTTGTGGTGTTAAACTTGGATACTCATCAGCCATTTGTTGATTGTCGTGGACATTAATTTCACCTCTTACTTGTGTCCAATCAGTAGCATCAATCTTACCTTTCATATCGTAGTATTCGTGATAATCACCATTAGCCAATAACTCAGCAGCTTTGCTCTGCATTTCTTTTTTACTCATAGGTTTACCTTGACCTTGACCACCTTCATCACCACCCTTTAACTTATCCCCGTCCATATCAGGAGAATCACCTTTGGTTAGTGTATCAATGTTTTGATAAATAGTATGTAGTGTTTGACAAGCTTTATCAAATGCCTCGTCCATAGTAGTCATAGTTTTAATACTACCAAATATATTTCTGTAAATAGTTCTCAATTCAGGTAAAGCATCTAAATCAGTATTCTTGTTAGTAAGGTTAATGATACGAGCTTCATAGTTTTCATAAGTCAAATCATTACCAAAGGTATTATCCCTTAGAGCTTTATCAATAGCTTTAGAGTGGAAATACTTGTCATACATAGCGTGGTAATAACCTTTATAACCTGGTGAAGTAGAGAATACATAATAATCAATTCGTCTATCCTCAACATAGTTTAACATATTTTTAAGATGACCTAAAACTTCAAATTTTTTATAACCACGATTCAAACCATTCTGTAAAAGTTCGTGTGGTGTGTTTTGTTCAAGATTTCTCAAGAAAGAAAAATCAGATAATAAAACGTGTGAGCCCTCGTGTAAAGCCAAACCAACAACGTGGTCAAAATTCTTTTCGTTTATCTTACTACCAATAGTAACAACTTTTCCGTCAGTATAAGAATCACCATTGTTTTGATACCTAACTGGAATATCAGAACGATTGGTTACAATGTTAACAAAGTTTCCAATAGCCCTACGATATCCGGCTAAAGCGATGTGGTCTACTTTTGGTTTAGTATCAAGTTCAGTATCTGTAAAAGATGTATTGTTGACTTGAATATCATTCCAAAAATTAGTATAGTTTCCGTAACTCATATTATAATATATCGATTCTATTTGCCAATGTCAAGCTTTTTATTAATTATATTTAACAACATATGAAAACCTAAAATCGTGGTATATGTCATTTCTATCATATTCTAGTATACGAATAATACTGATTAATGTCAAGCCTTTTTTTAATTGTATTTATGATTGATATACATCTTTGAAAGACAATCCATTTACCTGATAGATAAGAATATATTTTTTATCCTCACCCTCATCCCATTCTTCATAACCAACTGGCATATTCTTTTCTTTAGTCATCATCTTATTTATTGAATCAACTTGTGATTCGGTATGACATATAAATTGTAAACAACCATTACCATAATCATTGACTAATACGCCCTTTAAATTATTCTTCAAGAAATAATGCCTTATCAATAGCCATAAAGAACTTACTAAAGAACTCTACTGAATATTTCTTTTTAGTTCCTTGAAAGTTTGCTCTCAATGATGATAAGTCCTCATCTATTTTTGTAATGTTAATTGTAGCGCTTAGAGTTTGTTCTGGTATAATGATGTCATCATAGTATTCCGCACCACTATTCCAATCTCCGAATATTAAACCAATGAACTGAAATATTCCTGTAAATACATTCATTCCTTTTTTGAAATCATTTGGTTCTTTAACTACCATTGGTTTAGTTGTGCTTGCTGTGATTAGTCCGAACTCAGGTTGTATTACATCTATTGTGTATCCTAAGTCTGCAAATGTTGCAAGTGATACTTGAATTAAAGTTTTGGTATCAACATCATACTCTCGTGTTTCTACTGCTCTCTTTTCAGTAGTGGTAGGTTTAGAACTCGATAAGACACTACACCCACTCAATACCAAAAAGGCTAAACTAATACTTAATGCTTTGATATTTAAAGTCTTCAACATTTCCGTCTCCGTTTAATTTAATTACCAATGTTATATTCTTACTTGATTTTTCATTACGACTTTTACTTCCACCGAATAGTCCAAAGAATTTTGGTGTCCAACCTGCTCCTGCTCCTGATACATTTGATGATTCAGTTAACCAAGATATCTTATCGTATGTCCAAGCTTCTCCACCACCTTTTCTACTCGTTACCAAGTTAGGTGAACCAAATAGAACTACAACTTCAGATGAACTCATACCCACATTTAATTCTGATTGAACTTTACCTAATGTAAAGTCATTAGATTCTGCTGATGCCATTGGAACTGAACAAGCTCCTAACATCATTGTTAAAATTAATACTTTAATATATTTCATAGTTTACTCCGTTGTTTGTATAGTAATAAATATCTTTACTCTTGATTAAAACCCATTTGTTCCATAGCTTTTAAAATACCCTCGATGATTTCTCCAGCATTGTTTGGCATAATTGATATACCTTTCTTGGTAGGTTTATACTCACCAGATTTATTATCCATATAATAAATACGAACATCTATGAACTTGTATCCTTCGTATTCCTTTTCGTATATACGATATACTTCTGATGAATTCTTTTTGATTTGTGTTATTAAGTTTTCTTTACTCATTTTCAATCCAATTTATAAATTTGTCTATAATCATTTCCAATATATAATATACTGATAAGAACAATACGACTACACCCATAGTAGCTATTGCTAAGACTATCAAACATAGTGCTATGAAATTATCAAGGTATTTAATCATTTAGTATATTCTGTAATATTTTTTCTGTATGTCTATAACCAAACTTATCTGAAGGTTTTCCTGCTTGAAAAACATAACAATTATCTCTATCATTCATTATTTTCGCTAATGGATAATCATTACCACCCTCCATTGTTCTATCACCAATAAAGAAATACTTTTGGTCAGGGTGTTCCGTTATAATATGATATAATATTTGTGATTTGTTATTACCCTTTGGTGCGATATCAATACTAATCTGTCCACCGATAACTGCTTCTATATCTACCCAATCTCTATTAATCAATCCTGATATAATCTCTCGTTCTTGACATTCTAAATCATACTGAAAATAATCTTCTCGTTCATCATTAGAACAATCTCTACCAACAACACTAAAATTTAACATCGAACCTCTGTCCTCAATGTGATTACCTGCTCGTGTTTCATACTGAGAATTTAATAATGTTTCTTCTAAGAACTGAATTAAGTTTTCCGGTGGTAGAAAGTTATTATAATAAACTTGTTTTCCCATCCACTCTGTATAATACTCATTACCACCACAAGTGAATAATCCCTCTGCTCTTTCTAATATATGTAGTGGAACTTGTTCTTTCATCTTTTCTAAATCACTACCACTAACTAAATAGAATGTATTTTCCTTAGACCAGGTATCAAAGAACTCTAAAAATTCTTTTGTCATCTTTTTTCTTGATGGTGTAAGTGTTCCGTCAACATCAAATATATAAATATTAGACATAATATATCTCCTATAATTTAGTAAATTTTTTATTCATCTATCACATTGGTTACTTGTATTAATATAATTGCTACTGCTAACAATATACATATAAATGTTTTTAATGTTGGTATCTCTTTTAAAAGTGAATAACTCATTATACCAAAAATAATTGTTCCAACACCAAATCCTATCATACGCATATTCCATACAAAACCAAAGTGTTCATATGATAGTTTTGTTGCATAAAAGAATCCAAGTCCAACTGGTAAACCAAATATTGACATTAAGAATCCATTATTCCAAAATGGGCTATCGGGCCATCTGAATTGACCATTAAGTTGGAAGAATGCTAAAATATTACATACAACTAATATAGCTGTAGCCAGCATTAACTTCATTTATATTTCTTCTCCGTATAAAGAATAAGTCTTTATTGGTTCTGCCTTAACTTCTCCATCCTCAATATGAACTTCACCTTTCATAGCATCCAAATAAAATTGTGATACTTTTAGTTTACCGAAGATTGCGTTAAGAACTTCTGTTAATGATGAATATACTTTCTTCTTATCGTCATCTAACATTGACCAACGGTCTCCTGGTGGAATACGAATTGCTTTAAGTTGTTTCATTATTCTTGTTCACTTTCAACAAGTAACTCTTTTGGTTTATGTAGTGATGAAGAAAAGTGTTCTCCCAACGCATTCAATTTACCTTGAGCTGATTCCAATTTCGCAACATACTTATCTACTTCTGCTAACAAGTCTGGATGTTCTCCGATTGCTACTGCGTTAGTGAAATATATTTCAAGTGTTGCAACACACTCTAATATCTCTGCTTGATACCTTGCTTTAATTGCGTGTAGTAATCCATTATTTACTTTTATCATTATGACACCACCCAAACTAGTAATGTTCCTATTAAAAACCCAACAAATCCACCTATGAAAAGCCAACCTAATGATTCTCCAACTAATCGTGTATGAGTTAATTTACCTGATTTGAGAGCTTTTTTAATCATATTAATCTCAAATTTTGGTGCTGATAAAATTCCGTTATTTCTAACATTATCCCAACATTTGTTCCAAGTGTAGTTCTTAATTCCATAGAACTCGTGTGTGTCTTTCCAAGACTTTTTTGTTTTTGCTTTTGCTTTTTTCATATCTCTATCTTCTCCTATATTTGATATTCAATTCCTAATCTAAATTTATAAAATTCTACTCCTTTAAAATTATTGTAATCAAATAGATTTACCAACGATACATTATCGTTGAGTTTCCATTTGAACTCTAAATAATTCTCATAATCAAAATTACTATTGCCCGTTTTATCTGAATAATATCCATCTATCATATAACTAATAGTAAACTTCTCAGATACACTTTGTCTATATTCATAACCAACTGATAAAGAATTCTTTTCCTTATCCCCATAATCAAAGCCAGTATAACCGACTGATAATCCTTTTAGATAATCTGGTTTGTATCTTAAATCTAATTTAATATATTTTAAATCTCGTGATGCTTTATTTACATATTGTGGTTTTATATAAAAATCACCTGGCTCTGCTTTAAACCAATACTCATCATCAACATACTTTAATCCATCTTGTCTTTCCCATTGGCGATTAAAAAGTAGATTCTTATTCTTAACTCCAAAGGATACTTCATAGTCTGCTATATCTTGGTATGTTATATCATTTGGTGTTCTTAATGATAAGCTACCAAATAATGTTAATCCTATTAATAAATTATTCATTAGTGGTATCGCTTTCCATCAAACACACATATGAAAATTAATTGTTCATAATTACTTCTATTGTATACTCTATGAAAATCTCCATCTGGTATTAATATTACATCACCTGGATTTACATCAAAGGATTTTTCACCAACATCCATATACCCGTGTCCACTAACGAACTGATAAACTTCTTCTTGCCCATCGTGTTTGTGGCCAGTAGTTTCTTGCATTGGATGTAATATTGTTTTAGATACTACAAGATTCTTTAAGTCGGTATTGTCAACCAATGTATAGGTTGAATTTTCTTTTACTATCTTGCTATCTACATTGTTTAATTTAATTTTCATTATTCTCTTCCATAGTCATCTTCGATTCTAACGATATCATCTTCACCGAAGTAAGTTCCTGTTTGTGTTTCTATAAATATTAATTCTTCTTCACTTCTATTGAAAACTCTATGTTTGGTTCCAACTGGTATCTCAACTATCTCACCAACACCATATAGTTTATCTTTACCATCTAATGTCATAGTTGCTTGTCCTTGAACAATTACCCAACATTCACTTCTCTTATGATGATACTGATAACTTAATCGTTCACCTGGTTTAACTATGATTCGTTTCACTTTACAATAGTCTGCTTCAAGTAGATGTTCAAATGAACCCCACGGTCTTTCTTCTTTGTAATTACTCATTTAAATTTATCTGCCTTGTATTTTGGTTTTCTCTTGCCTTTTAAATGGACTTCAGAGTTAGTCTTTGCTCTATGACACTTCTTACAAAGTGTTTGTAGATTATCTAAACTATAATAACTCCAATCTAAATTTTTTGCTTTGACAAACTTCTGTTCCACTAATGGTTTGATATGGTCTGCATGCCAAGTTCTATTTTCACAACCACAATGATTACATTTACCACTATCACGATTCCACAATTGTGCTCGTTGTTCTCCACTATGATATATTAATAAGTATTCAGTAGCACAATCTTCATGCCAACTCTTTCTTTCATTAATGGAATCGTCTTCCTTTAATATTACTTTACTACACCAACGACAATGTCCTTTGGTTTCTGTATAATAACTATCTGGCTTTGGTGGTAATCTAAAGTTACCATCCCACTTTTCTTTCTTCTTACCAAATGTTTTCTTATGTCGTGAACTCCACCTACTTAACGGCATTCAAATATTTCTTTCGTGTCTTCCTATCCAATAAATGTATAGTGGTTAAATAATCCACTAACTCACTCTTAGTAATTAAACTAATCTTATTCTTTCTGAATAAGTTCTTTATATGGTTTGATGTTCTTGTATAACCCAATTTAATATAAGTATTAACACAACCTTTGAAACATTGAGTAAAAGTTTGATGATTATAATTTACTTGTTCTTGTTGTATAGGTTCTGATATAGGTTTAAGTTCAGGCATTTTAAATTCCTTTACCTTTGGTGCAAACATCTTACCACCAACTTTAGCTGCTCGTCTATCCAATCGTTCTAAGTTTCTTTTTACTGAACTCGAAACGGGTTGGACAAACGCACCAGTCTTGTGTGGATAAACAACGTGAGCTGAATAAGGTTCAACTGATGAACAACTTACACACTCTCTAAATCCCAAATGAATTCTCTCATCTGGTATTTTGCTATCACACTTAATACAATTGTTAATCATTAACGATTGCTAATATATCTTTTTCAGCTAACAATATTACTTCATCACCCTTATGTGTGATTTCTGTTCCACCGAATTTCTGATATATAATCGTATCTCCAACTTTAATTGACATTGGCATTAACTCACCTGAGAAACTTCTTGAACCAGGTCCAACTGCTAATACTTCACCTTGTTCAGTAGCACCTTGTTCTGATATGGTATCGGGTAATATAATACCACTTTCCGTTTTTTCTTGCTTGGTAGCTTTACTGACAACTACTCTCGCATCTATTGGTTGTAACATATACTCTCTCCTTATTTATATTTAACTATTAACTATACTACTAATGTAACATTCTTAGCAACAACGCCTTTTGCACCTTCTCCGATTTCAAATGTAACTTCTTGACCTTCTGTTAAAGTCTTGAACTCATCACTTTGAATTTCGGAAAAATGTACAAAGTAGTCTTTATCATCTGATGTATCGGATACGAAACCGTAACCTTTTTTAGCATCAAACCATTTTACTTTACCTTCATTCATTATCTGTCCTTATTTATTATCTTATTAATCTACTAATTTATTCTAGTATCGCTACGGAGAGTCGAACTCCGATTGCCAGGATGAAAACCTGGAGTCCTAACCATTAGACGATAGCGACATATCATTAAAAATGTGCTTCCTCTACTTCAAAGCACGTTAATCCTAAATCTCTCCACATATCAACGACTTTCTTTCTATCGTCAAATACACAAAATACATCATTGATATCCACAAAGGTATCTAACATCTTTTTCTTTAAAATCTCATCTGGCATAACTCTCATACTAAGAGTAGCAGGATTACCATTTGCTACTGGTGAAGAACTATCTTTAAATTTATCAGGTCTTAAAACCAATAAATCAAATGGAATCTGATGTTGCTTCAACCAACTATCTGTAGTGTGATAACTTCTATCGTTTCTACCACTAAAGATAATAATCTTATATCCTTGTTGATGAAACATTTGTGCACACTTTACTACTGGCGCATTAGGTGTATCGAGTTGAATGTTACCCGCATTGAAAAATATATCCCAATCTAACTTACCATTAGGTTTGGTTGATATATCTCTCCTCTTATCTATGTTAGCAAGAGTTCCGTCTAAATCAAATATTATTGTATTTTTATTATTCATTTTACTAATATAATCTTTCTACTTAACAATGTCAAGCTTTTTATTGTGGAGCTACTCAGAATCGAACTGAGGTAATCGCAGTGCAAGTGCGATGTAATAACCACTATACGATAGCCCCATTATTACTATAACCTATTAATATACGAAATTATTCTATTAAAGTCAAGTCTTTTTTTATTTCTTTTGAGCCGAATACAAGAATCGAACTTGTGTCGGGACATTACAAATGTCCTGCTAAACCACTCAGCTAATTCGGCAATCCTATTAATTTAATAATCTTCGTTACTGTGTTTTCATCAACACGTATTGTATGGTAATCAATATTATTACTATCCAATATCTTTTTACAATGCACATCTATTTTAATTGAATCTTCAAGACTTTGATATCTCTCATCATCATTGTGTTCACCTACACTTCTTTCCAATAAGATATTTATATTATTATAATTATTATGTAAATCTAAAATCATTTGGTTAAAGGATTCAGAATAAAATTCTGATGGATATCCTTTACTATACCAAGTTTTATATATAAGAGAAAACAATACTGGTGAATCAATTACAATATAATCAACCTTACCATAACACTCTGCTATACCTCTATGTTGATTTCCCAATACATAAAGTTGGTCTTTAATTGCAGACATATTATTATCCCAAGCCAATCTTTTAGGAAATTCATATGGGTTGTTACAACTTATATGTTTCCTTTTGAGTTCATAAAAAACTCCAGCTGATATACTGGACTTTCCAATACCAGGCCCACCAAAAAGATTTATTAGTTTACTCACAAGCTTTGAGATAAACTATACAAGTAACCAATAATCGATACGATGTTTAATACCGTTAGATTATATTGTTTAGTTCTTTGTGTCTGAATTGTTATTATACTTAAACCAATTATGATACCTATTTTACCCATCGGTAAATTTATAAAATATGGTGATACCATTAATATCAATGTTCCAAAATATATAACAAAATACTTATATAGTTTTTCTTTTATATTTTCATTTACTACTTGCAATTTTCTACTATCCTTTTTCTTAATTCACTTGATGAATAATTATGTCCTCTTGTATTGTAAACTATTTTGATTGGTAAATCTACACCAGTCAAATTTGGATTACCTTTCCAATCCTCTCCTACAAATCTAACTTCAGGATTAATCTCTTTCAATAAGTTTACTAAATCTTCTTCGGTATCGTATTCAATTATTTCATCTATATACTTTACTGCTTCCAATTGTATTCTTCGTTCCTCTACTGATTGTATTGGCTTATTCTTTTCAGGTCTATCAATTGTTGGGTCTCTATGTAAACCAACTATTAAATAATGACATTGTTCAGTTATTTCCTTTAACATCAATATATGTCCTGCGTGTAACAAATCCATTGTTCCACAAGTGAATCCCTTTATATGTCCTTCCCCGTACTTATATCTATTTACCATTTTTTATAGTCTCCCAACCTTTTTTCTTTCTTCAATTATATCATCATCTCTCAATGGAATAGAATAGTGCATATATGAATCTTTCATAACTCTTGTCGCACCTCTATATTTATATAATCTATATGGTCGTGTATCATTACCATAACCATTTGTTATTCTCATATAATCATAATCTCTATGTAGTATTCGTTTTTCCCAATACTCCGTAGCTAATCTATATTCGGTAGTTTTTTCACCACTAATGATTCTATCCCAAACTTCCTTTATAACTATTAAATATAATATATTTTTATTTTTCTTTATATTTTTCACACCAAGACCAATGAGAATCTCCACTACATTCACAATCTTCACCACTACACTCTTTATCATCTAAGATTTCCCAAGTGAATGGTAAGCGATTTCGTTGATACTGATTCATTGACCAAGCTAAGTCATCAGTTGTTAATGTAGTGACTTTGGTATCACCACTATTAAGGTATGTAATCTCTACTTTATGTTTTTGCTTTTCCATTATTGTCTCCCTATTTTATCTATGGAATCTAAACCTCGTTTTCCATATAAAACTATTAATACTATTAGAACTACTAAAACTATGTAATCCATTATTTCTGTCCTGTAAAGACTTTAACACCATACTTATCAGTAAAGTCTTTTGCGTCTTTTTCGTCATTAACAATTGGTTGTCCTTTAATGTTAAGACTTGTGTTCAATACCATTGGACAACCTGTCTTCTTGTAGAACTCTTTAATCAATTTATAATAACCTGGATTATCTTCTTTACTGACGGTCTGAACTCGTGAAGTATTATCCACGTGACATATCGCTGGATACTTATCAGGAAATTTACAAGGTGCAGTATATTGCATAAATTGAGATTTCCGTGTAGGCATATCGAATATCTCGTGTGCGTGTTCTTCCAATACTGATGGAGCGAATGGTCTGAACTCTTGTCTATTCTTAATTGTATTCATTTGTGCTTTAATGTCTTTACCTCGTGGGTCTGCAAGTAATGAACGATTACCTAATGCTCTCGGGCCATACTCTGCTCTTCCATTAGCAACACCAACTAAATTACCTTTAAGTAATTCTTTTACTACTTGTTTGACTGGATACTTTCCTTTAATGTTATATCCTAAGAAAGCTCCGTTCTCCATAAAGTCTAAGTGTTTACCATTGACATATGCCGCACAACCTAATGATGAACCTGCGTCACCTGGATTCGGAAGTATCCACATATTAGGATACTGATTCTTAACGACTAAACTATTGGCTACACAATTCAATGCAACTCCACCACTATAACACATATTAGCAGTTTCTGGAACTACTTCTTTTGCTTTTTTAAATACCTTCTGTATTTGCCATTCACATATAGTCTGAACATTAGCTGCTATATCAAACTTCCATTGTTCTGAACCATCATCTGGATAGATACTTGGATTATAATCCATACAACCTTTGTGTAGATTTCTTCTCAATGATACATCATCGTGATAAGTAAAGAAGTCATTGTATAATATTGATTGTAAGTCTTTATTTTGTTTACCCCAAGCTGCCATACCCATTAAAATGAATTCATCTTCTTGTGGTTTCAATCCTAATCGTTGAGTCATAGCACTATACCATAATCCTAAACTATGTGGATATGTTTGACTCCATCTCTTTTCTAATTTATTTCCATTGGCATACCATATAGTAATTGTATCAAATTCTCCAATAGCATCAATACATACAATTGCACTTTCTCTATATGGTGATGTGAAGTAAGTAGAACTTGCGTGAGATATATGGTGGTCAACGTATTCGTCAATCTTCATATTCATATTCTCAATAGGTTTCAATACTTCATTCAGATGTTGTTGTGGTAGATTCTTTCTCGTGAATACTTCTGAATATTGTCCAGCTTTTAATTGTCTGAGTTTCTTAACATATGGTCTTTCAAAGTAAACCACTTTCTTTGGTATACCATAATCAAACATATCCAAGAACATTTCTATATTTAAATTACTATCATTTTTTATACCACTATATCTTTCTGCGTGTGCAGCAAAGAGAATTTTATCATCCTCAATTAATGTTATTGCTGCGTCGTGGTTTAACGCATTTATTCCTAAGATTTTCATTTCTACTCCTTAATGATTAATATCTCGTGTGACTCTTTCGGGTCATTGTTATCTTTATTCTTTCCTATTCGGGTTTCCCCTTGTCCAAATGAATATTGCCATTTGGGAAAAACTTGTTTATATCCTTTATACATTTCTCTAATTTCTGCGCAATCATTATACGATAAGATAAACTTACCTTTATGATTATCCAATAACTCTCTCAACTTATTATGGTCGAAGTGTGTATGATGAACTGGAAAGTTACTATTGGGATATATTGCTTTAAACATCTTGTTATCATCATCACCCTCTTTCTTTTCCATATAGTATGGTGGGTCACAATATATCAGTTCGTTCTCGTGTCCTGGTATCACTTCTTCAAATGATTTACATTCAACACTCATATTCGGAACATTAAAATTCTTTACTCGTTGTATAGCATTTTCATACAATGATTCTTTCTTTAAAAAAATAGAAGAAAACCAACCTAAAAACATTGGCCCATATGATAGATTATGGTTGTACCAATAATATGCAGCTCCTAAGTCGTCTGCTAACTCAATAGACTTTCTATCATAATGGCTGGTTTTCCAATTTTTAAATAACTCTTGAACCTTATCCCAATGCAGTAGTGTATCTTTAATCTCATCATACTGCTCTTTCGTTGGTTCTAATTCTTGTAGTATCCCATATAATCTTTTTGGATTGGATAACTGATGTTGCCAGTAATTAACCAAGATATTAAATATATCATATCCTTTAATCCGAATACCTAATTCGTGTGCCCATCTAACTTCTAATGAACCACCGCCTATAAACGGACTAATGATTTCTTTTGGTCTGGGCCAGAACGGAATGTGATATGAAATAGTTTCATATGCTTTTGATTTACCACCTGCATATCTAATTGGTGTTCTCATCTAACTCCTCAATCTCTTGTTGTAGTTCTGCCTTCAGTCTGGCACGATTATAATCTGTTTTAACTTTATGAACTATCTTTGTAGGGATTGGTGTGTCTTTCATAGTTAAAGTCTTTTGAAACTTTTTCTGTTTCTGCTTCTTCATCGTAATGTATAGATATCTTTGATTAAATGTTCATCACCATTCATATCTGTAAACTTAGTAGGTAAATTATCATACTGACCTTTAGGAACTGCGCCGTGGTCGGTCATAGAACCTTTAAGTCGTTTCGGTGGTAATCCTTCTAAATCACAAGTATCCCATTGTAATTCATTATCAATACCTTCAACCTCTACAATAGGTTTACTTTTATTGAATCCATATAATTGTATCAATGGAAATCTCATCTGATAAATTGTTCGTCATCATATGTGTTAACAAATTCAGGACCTGCACATTCCCAAGAACAATAGTTCTTAACAATAGCACCTTTAACTTCTGTTCTATTAGGTCGGTTCTCGTGATTGGATTGATATGGTTTATCAGACATTGGCATATCAAAATGTTTTGCTATTACGGTTTTGACTGAACCGCAACTAAAACACTTTCTTCTGATTGGTGCAACTATTGGTCTTGTTTGTTTTCGGCCTCTTGGTGGCATTGTAACTCCTTGTTTTTATTTATTCTTTAATCATTGTATACATTAACCACACACCAAATACTAATCCAAGGGCTTCGCCCATTAAAGGATAAGTTTGAAATAGTGGTAGTGGTTCTGGTATCATTCGTATATCTTGTTTAATACGCCTGCTAATCTGATACCACTTTGGTATAATCTTTTCTTTACTAATGGAAAATTATCATACATATATAATTCTGCTTTATCGTATGTGTTTAAAAATGGGTCATTGAAGTCTTCGTAGATATCTCTAACATAGTTATGTGATTCCATTACCCAATCCTCTACATTACCTTGAAAAACTTTTGTATTGGTATGTTCCCTTATAACGAAGTCTGATAATTCGGTATAGCTTAAATTGTAATGTTCAATCATATCGGTATCCCAAATCAAATGTAGATTAGTTGGTGAATGCCCATACCATTGTGCTTCAATCTTATTACCACCCCAATCTTCATATTGTCCCGTGTGCATTGGTTGATGAACATCTCCAATTAAATGAACTAAATACTTTAAATAAAATGCTTTAGTTTCTTTATCGGATACCTTATCTTTCAATACTTCAATACACTTGTCAATTGCCATCATAATATCTCCACCTTGAAGTCGTTCTATTTCAAACCACTCTTTATCTAATGGGATATTAATATAATGCCATTGTCCGTATTGTTTATATAGTGGATTAGATTTCATCTCATCAGGCCAAGTAGATACTCGGGCTAATGATTCTCCATCTAACAAATATACTATTTGATTATAGGCATCGGGAGATAAGTGTTGTTCGGCAATATAACCAACTGAACGATGTCCAGTATCTCCCCAACTCAATATTTGGGATAAAAATAATACTATAATTAATACATACTTCATTATAACTCCTTATAAAAAATTAGTTTCTTATTTTCACCCGTTGGTTTAACGAATAGTTCTTTCAGTTCTTCTTTATTGTTCCACTTCATACTTGATGATTTATGTTCTGGTAGTCCTGCTGTTTTTCCTACGAGTTCCCAATTGTCTGCTTTGTAAACTGCTCCGTTGTTACCACCTGCTACAAATGTCAGTAAGTGTTTTAAATCATCACCATACTTTTTGTACCACGCAGTCTTACAATGTTTACGAACTTGTTTTAAAATTTGTGTTCCTGCATTTTTAATCGTATGAGGTTTCATACAAAATCTCCAATTGGATGCGAATTCATTGAATACATCTTTGTATTCATCTTTGGATAAATTTACTCTCGTTAATAAGTCTTTTGGTGGTGGATAAACTGAACTACCTATTCCTATCATGCCGATTGGTTGTGGTAGATTAAATTGATTTACAATGGTATCGTCAAAAATTAACCAATCTATTCTACGACCTACTGATACTGCGCTCGGAACATATGAATGGTATTGTTCAATAATGAATTGAACTAATTGTTTTTGGCTGTCTGAATGAACTTGTTCTAAATATAACATCTGTCTATTGAGTGTTTGAGCGGTTAGTAGGAATTGAACCTACATCTACTGACTGGTAGTCAAGTGAAATAACATTATTCTATAACCGCAATAATAAGTATAATTGAATAACCTGAAAATGTAATTTATTTTTATTATTGAGAAGTGCGACGAAGTCGGTAGGTGAAATGAGTCGGAGCAAAGTTACGACGAGCAAAGTAAAGCTAACAAAGTTAACGAGTATATAGGGTATAGAGGTATAGAGAACTTATCTAATCTGATATGATTGAATACTATCTAAGAACTCAGTAATGGAGAGAGTATCATTATTGCTTGTCTTAATTGATATAGTGGATAACTTATCAGAACCAGAGTTAATCAAGTTCATCAGTATAGTGAATCCTTGTTGAGTATGAAAGGTTTGAAAGGAAGTTTCGCCCAATACATTATGACTGGAATTGATTACATCTTGCTCGGTATCATCTGGGCCCATTATGTAGTATGTAGTATTGATATTA
>Ga0209384_1000960_pt1 | contig 16130 bp, 19 predicted proteins | sample CoawatmetaG05DNA_FD_187511 | JGI IMG/M metagenome (GOLD analysis project Ga0209384, IMG submission 187511) | Marine microbial communities from the West Antarctic Peninsula - Coastal water metaG058-DNA (SPAdes) (version 2) | ecosystem: Environmental > Aquatic > Marine > Coastal ... | reverse complement strand
TTGTTACCTAATCCCCAAGCCTTTCGCCCTCCATTTGGACTTACTTTCTGTTTGATTTCTTTCATATGTCTATCGTGCGTTTCTTTGTATGAGAGACTTTTAAAATCATCAATATTTTTTTTAGTCAAATTCATAATTTTTTGTAAATGTTTTCTTTGTTTTGTTTTCATCTCAACCAAAGAGATTTTTCTTTTCTTCATACTCATAATCCACTCCTATTTTTTCCATTAAACCATTAAATTTTATTTTGTTCATTTCTTCTTCAGCAAAATTGTTAATAGCTTTGACAATTACCTCATCTTCTATCTTCAATAAATCTGACAACTCGTCAGCAGTATAACCCATATTAAGCAAACCGATGATATGTCTATTCAAATTAAAATCAGAATCCAAATGGGCGAAATATTCTTTAAATCTCATCTTTGTTACCAAATAGATTCCTAATATTTGAAATTGATTGAAAATCAACATCATCAAACAAAGGTATAAACTTTCGATTTTTAGATATTCCAATGCCTGATTGGTTTGGTTTCCATAAGTCATATATCTTAGCCCATTTCTTAAAAGTGTTATACGATGTATTTCCTATTAATTCACAAGCACTTGTCATTGAATTGGAGTTCAGAATTGCTTGTTCGATTACACCTTTAGGAATTGGTGGTTGCTTAAATGGATTATTTGAAATTTTAGAGTACATTATTTCACCCAACAAACTTTATCTTTACTATTCTCATATGTTTTTGTGTATTGAGCTAACATGCGAGCCTTTACAATTTCAGTCTGTATTAATTCTGATTGAGTATCGTTTATAGTTTTTCCATTCATTTCATTCTGTTTAAATAATTCACTAAGAACCATAGCTTTAAAACCAAAGTTCTTAATGTATTTAATCTTATCATTATTCATATTTTATAAGCTCCTATTGCTTTTAATTGTTTAACTATACTTGAAATAGTTATATCAGTACTTGTAAGTAAATTATTATCGAACGCTAGTGAGATAATGTTCATCTACTATTAAGTACTTGTTAATTTTTAATTGTTATATATAAATATTTATTTTTCAGAATTTTAATTATTAAATATATTTTTATGTAATTAGCGACACTTCTAATTACAAAAGACCATTATTTTAAAATGTCTTTTTTGTGTCTATCAGCTGTTAGAATATTCTTATTACAGTAATATATATATGATAACAAAAGTTTTCTGTCATTTATTTTCATTTATTTTTTGTCTAAATAAAAGCAAGCCTATACTATCTATGGCTAATATATAATCTTTACACCTGACTCAAATTAGAAGGGTTGTAGATGGTAATATGCTTGTCTATCTGATAGTACTTAAGAGTTTTTCTCTTGGTTTTGAAATACATATACAGAAACCTTTTTTCACATATTAACAGACACTCTTTTCCATCGTAATTCATCCTTACAAAAACATTGTAAATAAAATTGTATTTGAGAAATTGTGCATATAGTTATTGTTGTAAATACAAATTAATTAATAATAGAAGATGGAGTTTTAAATGGAACGCAGAAATAGAATAAAAATATCTTATCATTTAGAAAGGATGGATATAGAATGGAATTATAATGATGGTGAATTTTTGAGTGAATATCATTGGAGCCTTCTAAAAAGATATATCAAATACTATTACTGTGATAATGACAAATTGGATAAAAATCGTCTTACGGAAATCATTACTAATAATTGGATGGTGGATGAACCTTTGAGACTATTAAATCCCAAAGAGTTAAAGTCGGTTATGGGATTAAAATGAATCCAATGTTAAAAAAAAGTATGGAGCGTAAATTAAGAATAAACTAAATGAGACAATAAATGAAAAACCCAATGTATGCTAAGATGTTAAAAGAGTTTATGAATCATATGGAACGAAGAGATTCTAAAAGTGGTTGGCAAATAATCAGTAAGGCTTCATACGAGACTACAAACTTTCGTAAAAGGAGTGAAAAACATCGTCCTCCAAACTCTGTCAGACAAACGATGAAGATTTATGCTGAGTGGATGGAAATGGGAGAAAAAGATTTAGATTTTGAGATTGAGACTTTTTTAAGAGATTTTAAAGAATAAGTGAAGGTTATTGAAAAGGAACATTAACCGACTCGTCTCAAACTGCATGTTTTAAGGTTTATCCTCTGCTACTAATCCATTGATTAAAAGTCGATTTCTTATCTGCTAAGTTTTCATACCATAGAATCTCATCATTGATTTTATTTTTCTCCATTAACTTTTTATATCTGTTTATAGCCTTTGGTTTCCAATAGTTATCAATGTAATCCAACCCACCTGAGATTTGTGGTTTCATTATTAAATCTGAACTTTTTATTTCATCTCTCAAAAACTCATTTCCATTTTTATAGAATGGTGAGAAATAAACTCCTCGTTCGTGATTAACGAAAAAATCTGATGGTTTAATTCCAAGCTGTGTGAATATAAAGTTCAACATCTTTTGTTTGCTAGAGGTTTTTAACCCTTCCATTATATCATCATATATTTCTCTATGGTTTTCCCTAACCCATTTTAACCAATATGAATAAATCTCATCATCAGGTTTGATATAAACTTTACCTTTTGAAGTACCAATCTTTTTCCAATGAGGGATTCCATTATACATACTATAAGAGCCAAACAAAGATGTGGTTGTTAAACCTATAAGGTCATCATCGTATTTCTCTTTCCATAGTTTTCTAATTAAATCAGTAGTGGATAGACAAGCAATTAGTTTCCCACCTAAAAAGTTATATCCAAAAGGCTGGGTGGGAACTATTGAACTGACAACAGCTGTATGATTTAATTTTCTTAATTCGTTCTTATGATAATTAGTCCATCCTATAAAATTTTCCCTACATTCAAGAGATATTAAATCAGAACCATAGGTAATTATACCTAAAACCTTATCTGTCTTCTCATCCTTAACTAAAACTTTGATTAGCCTACCAACTGTGCTAACCCATTCAAAAGAATGAATTAATCTCCTGAGATGAGTGAATTGATTCTCATCTGTAACTAATTCTAATTTGGGTTTAAGATTTGAGATTTCAAGAACAGTACTATCTATATCTAAAATATTTGATGGCTTCCATATCTGATTTTTTAAATCTTTCATTAGATTTTTATCAAACCCATTTCGTTGGAACTCATTCAACTTATTATACATTACCAACTCTCTAGCATCTAATGACTTTTTCATCATCAGATTATCAATCATTTCAATTCTTTTTTTTTTGAGTGTATCTAACTTTGGTTGATTTTCTGCCAAAGTAGTTTCATCAGTATAATTTAGATTATATGGATATGTAGTTTTTAATATTGTGGAAATCTCATCAGCTTCAGGTGAATGTTTTCTTAACAACTTTTTAAATGAACTTTGAAATGAATCCTTAGCCGATTTCCTCTTACCACCTAAATGGTTTTCCCTAATAATCTCATAGGCTTTATTTACAGATAATTCCCCATTATCAATTTTAGATAATAAATCAGGTTGATAGTTTTGTATGGTTCTTAATTGTTTCAGTACTGATAATCCTAATCCCAATTTCTTAGCCAATTCATCAGCCATCACAAATTTCTTACTACCATTTAAATCAGTTCTTTTTCCTCTTCCTCCTAACTTTGCTTTTAGTTCAGTTTCTAATATTTTACTTTCTCTGAGAATATCTGAAAACGATTTTTGTCTATGTCTATTATGTTCTATTAGGGCAATAACATCATTATCATAATCAGCCTTACGAACCTGAACCTCTTTATATTTTAATTGAACCATACTGAAATATCTGCGATGTCCAGAGACTATTTCATTCTGTTCATTGATGATAATAGGTTCTAACTGTCCATTGGATTCAATGGAGTTTTTTAAATCTGTTAAGTCAGTATCATCATAGATGGTTGAGTTGATTGGGTTAGGTTTAATTTTATTGATGTTCAAATTCATAAGGTTATTATAATTGTATTATTTTTTAATCGCAAGAGATGATTATTTATCCTTTTAAATAAAAATTGGAAATGAACAGCTTCTTTTCTTCAACTCTGTAAGAGTTGGTTCTACTTTTTTCTTCTTAATTAGTTTAATTATTTGTTTCATTTTTGCCTGTTATTTTATATCTTTTTTTAAATCTTTGAGTTGAAATTCTCTCGGTTTCCAAACAGACATATCTAATTGACTATCCCATTCGCTAAACCAAATATTTCCATTTGTTGTATCTAATATCCCATATTCAGTAATCAAATACCTACCAACCTTTGGTTCTGTTATAAAGAGTAATAAGAGTAATAGAAGACAGGCTGTTACAGTTACAATCATCAACCTCTTAAAATCATTTAAAATATCTTTCATATCCTAATTAGCATTTTCTTTTGAAAAGAAATTCAGATTATTTGAAATATGGTTAATCTTTACCATCTTATCAGCCTTCTTATCTAAAACCCAAATCTGTGCTTTTTGATTTCCGATTTTGTAACCCTTTACTATTATTTTTTTATTCTTCATAAAAAGAATATAGCAAATGTTAGCCTATTTTGGTAGTGTTTTTTGGGATTTAGACTTTGGTGGAAAATCTACTTACGTTGTTTTACTATTAAAATATAGTTACTCAACTCAGCATATATTGGTTAGTCTAATAGAGTTTAATTATATATATAAAATAAAGTGACATCAACGTTAAAATGCCACAGGTGGCGTTACCTTTTAGTTCTTATTTTTTAAATAATCTTTCTTATCAAACGCTATAAAAGGTTGTTCCTCTTCATCAATATTTGATGCTCTATCGTATAAACTATTTAAGTCATTAATTTCTTTATATTTCAAACATTCCTTTTCAATTTCTTTTTCTACTATTGGTCTAACCGCCTCTAACGCTTTTTGTCTATCTTTTTTATCTTTTCTTTTTTGAATTATATCAGAATATAGGTTTTTTATAGGGAAGTGATAGAGTTTAGAACCTTTCTCTTTTAAAAAATCAGACATATCGCTAATCTTCATTATCAAATATTTATGAAATGGAATATCAATGGTATAGTTGGTATCATTAATTGTATAGTCTTCCTCATCATCGTCAAACATCTATTCTACCCAATCCATTCATAGTGATGTTCATAGAATTTTATACGTTTATCTAGTCTCAATCTATTTCTGTATTTACCAAATTTTCTACTAACTCCCCATTTCATTTCTCCAATAATTTGAGCTTTAGAAACTAATTTATGTTTCTTAATTATTTTCATAATACGCATGTAAGCATCAGTTTCTGATTTAACCATTGGGAATGATTCAGGTTCAAAAAACTTATTCCAATCCATCCATTTTTTAACAGACGGCAGCCATTTCATTTTTTTAATAATTGGTTCAATATGTTTCTGAGCTTTCTTATATAATTTTAGGTTACCAAGCACATCATCAACCATTTCAACAAATGAATCCTCATCTTTCCACTTGTAGAAAAGAGGATAATTCTCTCCAACCATTTGAGGATATACCATAGCCTTTGGTAATACAAATGGAACTCCAAGTGATAAACCATCGGTTACAGAAATACTCCAACTCCCACCACCGCTGTAGCCTGTAAAACATCCAACACCTATATAACTTTTTTTCAATATTTTAAAATAAGTTTCTCTATCTACATCCAAAGGTGATTGATTTTCAGCCCATTTATATTTAGAAGCGTTAGCATCTTTTTGAGTTGTAATAACTTTAAAATCTTTCCTCTTTTCCCATAACCTATCCATAGCATCACAGAAAAAACTCCAACCCATATAACTCTGACCCCTATGATTAAAAACTATAGTTTTCTTATCTTTGTGCTGAACTTTAGACAAATCATAATCATCAATTCCTAACTGATGCACTTGTATTTTTTGTTCCAATTTCTGAATCGTTTTATCATTGAATGTTTTTTTTGCATCCCTTAAAACTTTATCTTTTAACCATTGAGAATTGACACCACATTCATCCATTTCTAAAATCCCAATGTAGTTTTGTAACAACATCTTTTTATCAGCTGTATTATCAGTTTCAAACCAATGAGAATAACCGATGAATTTTGGGAAACTGTGGGTTTGATTATGAAGAAGGTTAGATAGTTGTAAAGTATGTTCAGGTAGATGGCTATAAACAATATCATAATCATTCTTTGTGAAATCCAATACATCCATAAAAACCCCACCATCAAAGAAGAAAGAGGTTCTCATTTTATTATTGTTAGAAGCAAATCTCTGATTGTAAATAATCTGTTTAACATTCGGATAAATCTTTGTCTTTGATTTTGTTTTTGACCGCCTATCAAACTCATCTATGTATATGGGGTTTAATATAGTGATATGGACATCTTTAGCGATAGACGATATAGCCTTAAGCAAAGAAGGAATTAATACGATATAGCTGTCCTTATGGATCTCGTTATATTTTTTAGTGATGTTAGGATATACTAACATTTTATATCTGTATTCCTTTTTGGGCATAATAGAATATAGACAAAAAAATAGGATGAATTTCTCCATCCTATGAGCCTCCGAGCAGGGTCGAACTGCTGACTGAAAATTACGAGTTTTCTGTTATACCAACTTAACTACAGAGGCTTAATCAAATAATCCAACATTGACTTTTTTAGAATCGTCTATTAGATCTTTAGTATATAATTTAACTGTATCCCAATTATTATGCCCAACCAATTGTGCTACTAATGGAATATCACCCGATGTCTGTTTCAACATTTCTGTAATAAAATACCTTCTCGTACAATGGGTTGTTAATCGTTCATTGATTTTTGTTTCTCTTATCATTCTTTTAAATTTATGTGAAACGCCATCAGCACGAAAACCCTTTGTTAAATCTTCTCTTAAAAACCATTTACCATAACTAGCAACAGAATGTTTATAGTGAAACACAAATTCCTTATCTGTTCTTATTCTACCATCCATTGTAAAGATATATGGTTTGAGCCTATTCCATAAACTTTCAGATTTTAAGTACAGCCATCGTTTCTTACCCTTACCTATTACGCTAATTCTTCTTTCATCAATATCTAAATCCCTTATTTTTACTTTACATACCTCACTAACCCTACAACCCGTTTCTAAAAGAAAATGTAACATTGGAACAAACCAAAACCATTCATTGGAATTTTCTTTTTCCTCCATCCATTGTTTTACAATTGTTATTTCAGTACTGCTGAAGGTTTCAGTTTCAATTTTTGATTTTACAAAAGGCATATTATTTAATAATCTATTCGGAAATCCATTCAGGTTCATAGAGACAAAGTTAAAGAAGGCTCGTATCCTCCTGTAATTACTATTAACTGAACCATCTCCCCATACCTTTCTTAATCCTCCATATTTTTGTTTGTATTTCATGTATCTAATCAGACAATCCCTTCCACCATCAACCCAATTCCATATATTTAAAAATTCAGGTTCATTCTTCTTAATCCATTCTTTCAACATCTTCATATTTTGTCTGTCACCTCTTATTGAAGCTTCAGAGATAGTCAATGTTCCGACTCTATTCGGATTATCATAACGTTCAATCCAATACCCAAGCGTATCCTTATCTCCTCCGATAGCTTTATTAGTTTTGTTGATTTCGGACATTACCAAATCAGAATAGTTTTGAACATTCATAATAACATAGGCTAAATCGTCAATATTTGTATTAGCTAAATATTTCTTCTTTTGTTTCCTTTTGATAACCCTCTCACCTTTGTCATCAATTCCAACATCAACGGAAATATTATAGCCAAGCAACAGCCTGTTTGTTTTTGTATCTAATTGAATTGTGAATTTTGGTTCAGCTATTCGTAATCTTTTCTTTTCTTTTTCTACAGCCCTACGAAGGATTCTTAACTTTTTAGTTTGGATTTTATTCATATATTTAATGGATGTTTAACCGACTGATAATAAAGTATATCTGCCACACTAATTTAGTGAATAACAAAGGAACAAACAACAATAATCGTTCAGTATTCCATTCAGTAAATCATCTTGTATTTGACATAGAATCCTGTTAAATTAGTATATGAATGGAGTTAGAGAATAATGATTATAGAAATTAAAGTGAAACCAAACTTACTCGTAATAAATAGTTCTACTATTAAGTCTAACAATATAAAGACTTACTATATATACTTTACATTCAGTAATCATTCATTTTTAGTCATTAGGGGTAATATCACCCCATTAACCTATATAACTCATTCAGTATTTCTATTCAGTAATTCAAGGGAGTATAGGTTATGAAAAAAACATACGGAATTGTTAGGGTTAGCAGTATCTCTCAAAATGAGAAAAATGGTGGAACAGGTGTTGAATTTCAGTCAAAAAAACTTAATCAGTATGCTGAACTAAATGATTATGAATTAGATGAAATATTTGTTGATGAGATTAGTGGTGTTATTGATGATAGACTTGGAATCACTAACCTAACAAAGTTAATCAAAGAGAATAAGGTTGAGAGGGTTTTGATTTGGAATACAAGCCGATTGTTTAGGTCTATGGTTCTGTTTGCTAGATTCTATGAGATGTTAAATAAAAACAATGTTGAATTAATCTCTGTTAGTGAAGGTATTAAAAGTTCTGAAAAAACAGGAGAAATGTTATTCTCAATTATGGTTGGAATCTCAGCTTATGAAAAATCTATTATAGCAGAACGTATGATGAGTGGAAAGATTACCAAAGTTAGAAATGGAAAAAGGGCGATTGGTGGGCGGTTGCCTTTTGGTTATGAAAAAAGAGATGATGAGATTGTCTTAAATGAGACAGATGGTAAAATAGTTCAATTCATATACAAAACTATTAATGGTTACAATAAGAAGAACTATACAGCCACTAAAAGAACTCAAAGGATGTTAAACCTCCTGAAGATTAAGGGATATAAATACAAAGGTAGAGAGTTTAAGAATTACCATTTGAAATCAATCATAGGCAATGAGTTTTATGTTGGTGAATTGGAATATGGTACTGAAATAATAAATCATATCCATCCTACAATCATCAGCAAAAGATTATTTAACTCGACTATCAAAGGAATGATAAATGGTTAAGAAAATAGATTGGGAGAATTACAAGCCACCTCAAAGAGAATGTAAAATTTGTAATTACAAAAAAGGTAAAATGTCTAAACAATATTGTTTAGAGAATCCAAAGAACCCTAAATACAAAAATAACTCTGATTGGATTTATGATTGTTGGGGTTTTATCAGGAGTAATGAAACCGAAGAAGAACATCAGGTGAGGATAAATCAAAAGTGGGATGATAAGGATAAGGTAGAGTTTGAATATGTTTAAGAATCTAACACTTGGTATAATATCAGCCTTTTTGATTAGTTGTTCAGATAGTCCATTTGGTGGGGTTAAAAGTATCTTTGGATATGAAGAACCATTACCCTCTATTACCTTTGAGTTATCTAATCGAACTGATGAAAATGGGTTCATACATATCACAGCTAATCCGAATGTATTTCAAACCTTATATAGAATAAGCGGACATTTATATAGAGATGGGAAACCAATGAACATTACCAAAATGGCTTGGCAGAGTGAGACTAATTGGATGTATGATGGTTATGAAATTCCAATAGTAAATAGTTCATCTTACAGCAGAGACGATGGAGAGGTAAATACTATGATGGCTGTGATTTTTGATATGCTTGGAGATACAATTCAAATCAATTATGGTTATTACGATAATTGGAAAAGTGAAACTACCTATGGAGATTTCTTTGTTATTGTCGATTAATTCTTTTTTATTATTTTATTATATCTAAGCATCTGAGCTATCATTATTGTAATTGATGTTAAATCGCTATCCTTCTCATAACTCATTGGATTGCTCCACCACCCTTCGTCAGTTCCTCTATTTATCCAAGCTCCTCTATCATATTTAAGTTTCTCATCGGGCATTTCTAATGCTTCTTTTAAACTATTCGTTATGTCTGTAAGTAAGCCGAAGAATTTCTCAATCATTACATCATCTTTTAATTCTCTATCAGCAATATGATTTAAAACTTTTGTATATTTTTTTACGTTCATATCATTCATTTAAACCACCTCATTTTGTTAAATATTTTCCTACTTTCTTCTAAGCTGTTATGGTGCTGTTTAAGATGTCTTTTAATATATCCATATCTACCAAACCATAACCATAACCTATAGAACATTAATTATCCTCTTATAGGCTCTGATAGAGTTCTTATATGATATTTTTAAAATCATTGAGTACATAACTTTTCTCAAATACTTATCAGCTTCAATTATCTTCTTCATTGTTACCTAATCCCCAAGCCTTTCGCCCTCCATTTGGACTTACTTTCTGTTTGATTTCTTTCATATGTCTATCGTGCGTTTCTTTGTATGAGAGACTTTTAAAATCATCAATATTTTTTTTAGTCAAATTCATAATTTTTTGTAAATGTTTTCTTTGTTTTGTTTTCATCTCAACCAAAGAGATTTTTCTTTTCTTCATACTCATAATCCACTCCTATTTTTTCCATTAAACCATTAAATTTTATTTTGTTCATTTCTTCTTCAGCAAAATTGTTAATAGCTTTGACAATTACCTCATCTTCTATCTTCAATAAATCTGACAACTCGTCAGCAGTATAACCCATATTAAGCAAACCGATGATATGTCTATTCAAATTAAAATCAGAATCCAAATGGGCGAAATATTCTTTAAATCTCATCTTTGTTACCAAATAGATTCCTAATATTTGAAATTGATTGAAAATCAACATCATCAAACAAAGGTATAAACTTTCGATTTTTAGATATTCCAATGCCTGATTGGTTTGGTTTCCATAAGTCATATATCTTAGCCCATTTCTTAAAAGTGTTATACGATGTATTTCCTATTAATTCACAAGCACTTGTCATTGAATTGGAGTTCAGAATTGCTTGTTCGATTACACCTTTAGGAATTGGTGGTTGCTTAAATGGATTATTTGAAATTTTAGAGTACATTATTTCACCCAACAAACTTTATCTTTACTATTCTCATATGTTTTTGTGTATTGAGCTAACATGCGAGCCTTTACAATTTCAGTCTGTATTAATTCTGATTGAGTATCGTTTATAGTTTTTCCATTCATTTCATTCTGTTTAAATAATTCACTAAGAACCATAGCTTTAAAACCAAAGTTCTTAATGTATTTAATCTTATCATTATTCATATTTTATAAGCTCCTATTGCTTTTAATTGTTTAACTATACTTGAAATAGTTATATCAGTACTTGTAAGTAAATTATTATCGAACGCTAGTGAGATAATGTTCATCTACTATTAAGTACTTGTTAATTTTTAATTGTTATATATAAATATTTATTTTTCAGAATTTTAATTATTAAATATATTTTTATGTAATTAGCGACACTTCTAATTACAAAAGACCATTATTTTAAAATGTCTTTTTTGTGTCTATCAGCTGTTAGAATATTCTTATTACAGTAATATATATATGATAACAAAAGTTTTCTGTCATTTATTTTCATTTATTTTTTGTCTAAATAAAAGCAAGCCTATACTATCTATGGCTAATATATAATCTTTACACCTGACTCAAATTAGAAGGGTTGTAGATGGTAATATGCTTGTCTATCTGATAGTACTTAAGAGTTTTTCTCTTGGTTTTGAAATACATATACAGAAACCTTTTTTCACATATTAACAGACACTCTTTTCCATCGTAATTCATCCTTACAAAAACATTGTAAATAAAATTGTATTTGAGAAATTGTGCATATAGTTATTGTTGTAAATACAAATTAATTAATAATAGAAGATGGAGTTTTAAATGGAACGCAGAAATAGAATAAAAATATCTTATCATTTAGAAAGGATGGATATAGAATGGAATTATAATGATGGTGAATTTTTGAGTGAATATCATTGGAGCCTTCTAAAAAGATATATCAAATACTATTACTGTGATAATGACAAATTGGATAAAAATCGTCTTACGGAAATCATTACTAATAATTGGATGGTGGATGAACCTTTGAGACTATTAAATCCCAAAGAGTTAAAGTCGGTTATGGGATTAAAATGAATCCAATGTTAAAAAAAAGTATGGAGCGTAAATTAAGAATAAACTAAATGAGACAATAAATGAAAAACCCAATGTATGCTAAGATGTTAAAAGAGTTTATGAATCATATGGAACGAAGAGATTCTAAAAGTGGTTGGCAAATAATCAGTAAGGCTTCATACGAGACTACAAACTTTCGTAAAAGGAGTGAAAAACATCGTCCTCCAAACTCTGTCAGACAAACGATGAAGATTTATGCTGAGTGGATGGAAATGGGAGAAAAAGATTTAGATTTTGAGATTGAGACTTTTTTAAGAGATTTTAAAGAATAAGTGAAGGTTATTGAAAAGGAACATTAACCGACTCGTCTCAAACTGCATGTTTTAAGGTTTATCCTCTGCTACTAATCCATTGATTAAAAGTCGATTTCTTATCTGCTAAGTTTTCATACCATAGAATCTCATCATTGATTTTATTTTTCTCCATTAACTTTTTATATCTGTTTATAGCCTTTGGTTTCCAATAGTTATCAATGTAATCCAACCCACCTGAGATTTGTGGTTTCATTATTAAATCTGAACTTTTTATTTCATCTCTCAAAAACTCATTTCCATTTTTATAGAATGGTGAGAAATAAACTCCTCGTTCGTGATTAACGAAAAAATCTGATGGTTTAATTCCAAGCTGTGTGAATATAAAGTTCAACATCTTTTGTTTGCTAGAGGTTTTTAACCCTTCCATTATATCATCATATATTTCTCTATGGTTTTCCCTAACCCATTTTAACCAATATGAATAAATCTCATCATCAGGTTTGATATAAACTTTACCTTTTGAAGTACCAATCTTTTTCCAATGAGGGATTCCATTATACATACTATAAGAGCCAAACAAAGATGTGGTTGTTAAACCTATAAGGTCATCATCGTATTTCTCTTTCCATAGTTTTCTAATTAAATCAGTAGTGGATAGACAAGCAATTAGTTTCCCACCTAAAAAGTTATATCCAAAAGGCTGGGTGGGAACTATTGAACTGACAACAGCTGTATGATTTAATTTTCTTAATTCGTTCTTATGATAATTAGTCCATCCTATAAAATTTTCCCTACATTCAAGAGATATTAAATCAGAACCATAGGTAATTATACCTAAAACCTTATCTGTCTTCTCATCCTTAACTAAAACTTTGATTAGCCTACCAACTGTGCTAACCCATTCAAAAGAATGAATTAATCTCCTGAGATGAGTGAATTGATTCTCATCTGTAACTAATTCTAATTTGGGTTTAAGATTTGAGATTTCAAGAACAGTACTATCTATATCTAAAATATTTGATGGCTTCCATATCTGATTTTTTAAATCTTTCATTAGATTTTTATCAAACCCATTTCGTTGGAACTCATTCAACTTATTATACATTACCAACTCTCTAGCATCTAATGACTTTTTCATCATCAGATTATCAATCATTTCAATTCTTTTTTTTTTGAGTGTATCTAACTTTGGTTGATTTTCTGCCAAAGTAGTTTCATCAGTATAATTTAGATTATATGGATATGTAGTTTTTAATATTGTGGAAATCTCATCAGCTTCAGGTGAATGTTTTCTTAACAACTTTTTAAATGAACTTTGAAATGAATCCTTAGCCGATTTCCTCTTACCACCTAAATGGTTTTCCCTAATAATCTCATAGGCTTTATTTACAGATAATTCCCCATTATCAATTTTAGATAATAAATCAGGTTGATAGTTTTGTATGGTTCTTAATTGTTTCAGTACTGATAATCCTAATCCCAATTTCTTAGCCAATTCATCAGCCATCACAAATTTCTTACTACCATTTAAATCAGTTCTTTTTCCTCTTCCTCCTAACTTTGCTTTTAGTTCAGTTTCTAATATTTTACTTTCTCTGAGAATATCTGAAAACGATTTTTGTCTATGTCTATTATGTTCTATTAGGGCAATAACATCATTATCATAATCAGCCTTACGAACCTGAACCTCTTTATATTTTAATTGAACCATACTGAAATATCTGCGATGTCCAGAGACTATTTCATTCTGTTCATTGATGATAATAGGTTCTAACTGTCCATTGGATTCAATGGAGTTTTTTAAATCTGTTAAGTCAGTATCATCATAGATGGTTGAGTTGATTGGGTTAGGTTTAATTTTATTGATGTTCAAATTCATAAGGTTATTATAATTGTATTATTTTTTAATCGCAAGAGATGATTATTTATCCTTTTAAATAAAAATTGGAAATGAACAGCTTCTTTTCTTCAACTCTGTAAGAGTTGGTTCTACTTTTTTCTTCTTAATTAGTTTAATTATTTGTTTCATTTTTGCCTGTTATTTTATATCTTTTTTTAAATCTTTGAGTTGAAATTCTCTCGGTTTCCAAACAGACATATCTAATTGACTATCCCATTCGCTAAACCAAATATTTCCATTTGTTGTATCTAATATCCCATATTCAGTAATCAAATACCTACCAACCTTTGGTTCTGTTATAAAGAGTAATAAGAGTAATAGAAGACAGGCTGTTACAGTTACAATCATCAACCTCTTAAAATCATTTAAAATATCTTTCATATCCTAATTAGCATTTTCTTTTGAAAAGAAATTCAGATTATTTGAAATATGGTTAATCTTTACCATCTTATCAGCCTTCTTATCTAAAACCCAAATCTGTGCTTTTTGATTTCCGATTTTGTAACCCTTTACTATTATTTTTTTATTCTTCATAAAAAGAATATAGCAAATGTTAGCCTATTTTGGTAGTGTTTTTTGGGATTTAGACTTTGGTGGAAAATCTACTTACGTTGTTTTACTATTAAAATATAGTTACTCAACTCAGCATATATTGGTTAGTCTAATAGAGTTTAATTATATATATAAAATAAAGTGACATCAACGTTAAAATGCCACAGGTGGCGTTACCTTTTAGTTCTTATTTTTTAAATAATCTTTCTTATCAAACGCTATAAAAGGTTGTTCCTCTTCATCAATATTTGATGCTCTATCGTATAAACTATTTAAGTCATTAATTTCTTTATATTTCAAACATTCCTTTTCAATTTCTTTTTCTACTATTGGTCTAACCGCCTCTAACGCTTTTTGTCTATCTTTTTTATCTTTTCTTTTTTGAATTATATCAGAATATAGGTTTTTTATAGGGAAGTGATAGAGTTTAGAACCTTTCTCTTTTAAAAAATCAGACATATCGCTAATCTTCATTATCAAATATTTATGAAATGGAATATCAATGGTATAGTTGGTATCATTAATTGTATAGTCTTCCTCATCATCGTCAAACATCTATTCTACCCAATCCATTCATAGTGATGTTCATAGAATTTTATACGTTTATCTAGTCTCAATCTATTTCTGTATTTACCAAATTTTCTACTAACTCCCCATTTCATTTCTCCAATAATTTGAGCTTTAGAAACTAATTTATGTTTCTTAATTATTTTCATAATACGCATGTAAGCATCAGTTTCTGATTTAACCATTGGGAATGATTCAGGTTCAAAAAACTTATTCCAATCCATCCATTTTTTAACAGACGGCAGCCATTTCATTTTTTTAATAATTGGTTCAATATGTTTCTGAGCTTTCTTATATAATTTTAGGTTACCAAGCACATCATCAACCATTTCAACAAATGAATCCTCATCTTTCCACTTGTAGAAAAGAGGATAATTCTCTCCAACCATTTGAGGATATACCATAGCCTTTGGTAATACAAATGGAACTCCAAGTGATAAACCATCGGTTACAGAAATACTCCAACTCCCACCACCGCTGTAGCCTGTAAAACATCCAACACCTATATAACTTTTTTTCAATATTTTAAAATAAGTTTCTCTATCTACATCCAAAGGTGATTGATTTTCAGCCCATTTATATTTAGAAGCGTTAGCATCTTTTTGAGTTGTAATAACTTTAAAATCTTTCCTCTTTTCCCATAACCTATCCATAGCATCACAGAAAAAACTCCAACCCATATAACTCTGACCCCTATGATTAAAAACTATAGTTTTCTTATCTTTGTGCTGAACTTTAGACAAATCATAATCATCAATTC
>Ga0209384_1000957_pt1 | contig 16141 bp, 14 predicted proteins | sample CoawatmetaG05DNA_FD_187511 | JGI IMG/M metagenome (GOLD analysis project Ga0209384, IMG submission 187511) | Marine microbial communities from the West Antarctic Peninsula - Coastal water metaG058-DNA (SPAdes) (version 2) | ecosystem: Environmental > Aquatic > Marine > Coastal ... | reverse complement strand
ATAGTTTGATCATCAATCCTATTAATTAGCGTTGCTACATTGCTAGGAGTTAATTTAGACTGATTAATCTCAATAGCATCTTTATTTAAAAAAGCACTAATTTCACCAATCATCCAATTGGATAATAGGGAATAATTTTTTGTTTCTTGCGATGATTTCTCAAAGAAATCAGCCATTGACTTAGACGATGCTAAGATTTGTGCATCATATTCAGATAACTTAAATTCTTTTGCATAACGCTCTTCTTTTTCCTTTGCTAGCTCAGGAAAATTATCTTTAATAGCTTGCATCTCTTTATCTGAAATAACAACAGGCAAAAGATCTGGTTCAGGGAAATATCTATAGTCATTGGCAAACTCTTTAGATCTCATCGGCCTTGTTTCATCTTTTACACTATCGTATAACCGGGTTTCTTGTGTGACAGTTTCTCCATTTTCTAATTGTTTAATCTGCCTTTTAATTTCAAAATTAATTGCCTTTTCAATAAATTTAAAAGAATTGATATTTTTTATCTCAGTTCTTGTGCCTAATTCAGGGTCACCTTTTTTCCTGATAGAGACATTAGCATCACACCTTAGAGAGCCTTGAGACATATTCCCATCTGAAACATCTAAGTATGTAACTAATTGATGCATAGCTTTCATGTATGAAACTGCTTCTTTTGCATTTGAGAGTTCTGGCTCAGAAACAATCTCAAGAAGAGGAGTTCCAGCTCTATTTAGATCTATAGCAGAGTATCCATCGAATTGGTCATGAATGGATTTACCTGCATCTTCCTCTAAATGAGCTCTTGTAATATTCACAGTCTTAATCCCATCATCTGTTTCAATATCAATTGTTCCCCCAAGAACAATAGGAAGATCCATTTGAGTGATTTGATATCCCTTGGGTAAGTCTGCATAAAAATAATTTTTACGATCAAAAATTGATGTTTGATTAATTTGTGCTCCAACAGCCATGCCGAAGCGAATAGCTTTATAAAATGCTTCTTTGTTCACTGAGGGCAAGACCCCAGGAAGACCACAGTCAATTAGGTTTACGTTGGTATTTGGGCTATTACCAAATTTAGTCGAGGCTCTAGAAAACAATTTAGTTTTTGTTGATAGTTGAACGTGAGTCTCAAGCCCAATTACTGTCTCCCAAGTCATTAGAAGTCCTCCATGCTTGGTTTATCTAAATGAAATTCCGAATTTTGTTGAAAAATATGAGCCGCATTAAGAATTTGGTCTTCTTTTAAAAAATTACCAATCAGCTGCAATCCAACAGGAAGGGCGTTAACTTGCCCGTGCGGAATAGATATTGCGGGTAATCCAGCTAAATTTGATGATATTGTAAATAGATCCTCTAGATAAAGTTCAACAGGGTTTTGCGCTCCCTTGCTACCAAATGCAAAAGCAGTTCCAGGTGATGTGGGAGTCATGAGTAAATCAATAGATTTAAATGCTAGCTCAAAATCATTCTTAATTAGTCTTCTTACTTGCTGAGCTTTTTTATAATAAGCATCATAATATCCAGCAGAGAGAGCATATGTTCCGATCAATATTCTGCGTTTAACTTCATCTCCGAAGCCTTCACTTCTAGATTTGATGTACAAATCATTTAAATCATCTGTATTCTCGGCCCTATAACCAAATCTTACTCCATCAAATCTTGAGAGATTTGAGGAGCATTCTGCTGGAGCAATAGAATAATATGCTGGAACTGATGCTGAAATATTTGGAAGTGAAATTTCTACAAATTCAGCTCCTAGCGTTTCGTAGAGTTTTTTTGAGTTTTCAAAGCAGCTTTGCACGCCGGAATCTAAATCACCAAGATTAAATTCTTTAACAATACCTATTTTTAAACCTTCAATAGGTTGATTAATTGATTTAAGTAAATCTGTTGTTTCTACATCTAGGGATGTAGTATCTTTTGCATCATGGCCAGACATTTCATTAAGTAATATTGCACAGTCTTCAGCTGATCTTGCTAACGGGCCTGCTTGATCTAGACTGGAAGCAAAAGCTATCATTCCCCAGCGAGACACTCTTCCATAGGTAGGTTTAATTCCTGTAATTCCACAATGCGCAGCTGGCTGACGGATTGAACCACCAGTATCTGTTCCTGTTGCTGCTGGAACGATACCTGCAGCTACTGCAGCAGCAGATCCTCCAGAACTGCCTCCAGGAACATAACCTTTCTTCCAAGGATTATGAACGTTGCCAAAGTAGCTTGTTTCATTTGAAGAGCCCATGGCAAATTCATCCATATTTGTTTTACCTATTGTAATTGAACCAGCATGCTCCAGCCTCTCAACCGCAGTTGCAGTGTAAGGAGGTATGAAGTTTGATAGGATCTTTGAGGAACAGGTAGTTCTTAATCCTTCTGTACAAAATAAATCTTTTTGTGCTAATGGGATGCCTGCCAGAGTAGAATGCTTATCATTTGCTGAGTCAATGCTCCTTGCCTTTTCTATGCTTGCATCTTCGTTCATGGTGACGAAACAATTTAATTCTTTTAGGTCTTCAGCTAACTTAAAAGTTTCTTTTGTTAACTCCTCTGAAGAGATTGATTTATTATCAAGCATCTCTCTTAGTTGAGTAATGGATTTAAATTGAATGCTCACTCAACAACCCTTGGAACTAAGAAGTAATCTTCATTTGACGAGGCAGAATTATTAAGAAATTTTTTCTTTTGATTGTCAGAATTTTCAATATCTTCATGCTTAAATGCTGTTTGTTCTAAGGGGCTGTATAAAGGTTCAATATTTTCTGTATTAAATGCTTGCAAGCCTCCTATAAGTTCAATGATTGTTTCAAGATCATTTTCTATTTTTTGAGCTTTATCTTTGTCTATTTCTAATCTAGCGAGATAGCAAATAGTTCTGACTGTTTCTTGGTCCATATGATATTATTTCTTTTCGATGCGCAATGTTAAACTAATTGCATCTTAAAATGAATTTACAAGGAATATCATAGTGGATTTCAATCTATTTAAAACTGTTCGAGGCTTATTTTCTAATGATTTATCAATAGACTTGGGTACAGCTAACACTCTTATTTACACAAAAGATGTTGGCATTGTGCTCAATGAACCCTCTGTTGTTGCGATTCGGGAGAGCCGGGGGCAAAAAACTGTTGTTGCTGTTGGTCACGAAGCTAAGAAAATGCTGGGCAGGACACCAGGAAATATTAAGGCTATTAGACCTTTATCGGAAGGAGTCATTGCAGACTTTCAAGTAACAGAAAAGATGCTTCAGCATTTTATCGCAAAGGTTCACGAGCAGCGCTTCATTAAACCTAGCCCAAGAGTTTTAGTATGCGTTCCATGCAGATCTACTCAAGTGGAAAGAAGAGCAATCAGAGAATCAGTCCTTGGCGCTGGCGCTAGAGATGTAAAATTAATTGAAGAGCCTATGGCAGCAGCAATTGGAGCAGGTCTTCCAGTAGAGGAAGCTCATGGAAATATGGTTGTTGATATTGGAGGCGGCACTTCTGAGATTGCAATTCTTTCTTTAAATGGTGTCGTATATGCAGAATCGGTAAAGATCGGGGGAGACCTAATGGATAGCTCTATAACTTCCTGGATTAGAAGAAATTATGGATGTGTTATTGGAGAATCTACAGCTGAAAAAATAAAACATACTATAGGGTGCGCATCACCAGATTCTGAAGAATTAGAAATGAATGTGACTGGTAGAAATTTGGCTGAAGGGATACCAGAAACTTTTATTCTTAAAAGCTCTCAAATATATGAAGCGATGAAAGATCCACTTTCAGGAATGGTTCGTGCGATTAGAAATGCTCTTGAGCTCTCTCCCCCTGAATTAGCGGCCGATATTGCGGAGCGAGGTATTGTATTGACCGGTGGAGGTGCTTTAATGAGAGATTTAGATAAACTCATTTCTGTTTCCACGGGCATTCCAGTAATTTGCGCTGAAGATCCATTGACTTGCGTTGCGAGAGGCGGTGGAAAGGCTCTTGAGCTTATTGATAAGTATAATATCGACCTACTTTCCACTGAATAAATAACTAAAATATGGCGAGAACTACGCCTACATATACTCCGTTTGGCAAATATGCTTTAGCAATTATAGTTTCCATTTCTTTGCTGATTAGTGATGTAAATTTTCAAACTTTTTCTGGTGTTAGAAGCTCTGTGCAAGCCATTGGTATTTATGGCCAGTTAATTATTGAAAGTGCTACCAGTAATATTACAAAATTCAATGTAATACACAAAGATAAGAAAACGTTAATCAAGATCAACAAGGATCTCAAAAATCAACTATCGATGCTTCAGAACATAGTATTTCTAGAAAAGAAATCAACAGTTTTAGTAAACGATTTGGTAAATTTACAAGGTGAAATGCTGACCCTATCCCAAGCCAAAGAAGTCTTTATATTTGAAATTGCTTCTTTTGGTCTAAAAAATTATTTATGTTGCTCATCTCATTCTCTATATCTTAAGAATCCTCAAAAGCTAAAAGTCTCAGCAAACCTTCCTGTGGCGAATGGCAATTCCTTTATAGGTCAAACTTCCTCCATAGATATTAACCTAATTAAAGTTATTCTATTTTCAGATACAGATCATATTTTGCCGGTTAAAATTAATAATTTTTTCTGTAATGCCAAAGGTGCTGGCAAACCATTGCTCATATCTTGCAAAGCTATCAAGAATCCAGAATTCTTAAAAATTAGGAACAATGATCCTGTCTTTACCTCAGGTCTTGGAGGAGTCTTTCCAAAAAATATATCAATTGGCAGAGTAATCAACATTAATAATACTATCTCCAATGAAAGCAAGATCACCATAGCGCTTGATGCGAGCCCCCTAGAAAGTAATTATTTTGGGGTGCTGATTAATTTATGAAATTATCACACCATTTTATTATCTTCATCACTATCTTTGCCGGATTTTGGATGGATAAATTGACCTCGGAGTTTAATGTTAGCGAGTATATTTTACTAGCAGACAATATTCCCTATTTGATAGAAACATCTATTGGGCTCTTCATTTTTTGTTACTGGGTGTATGCAATGCCAGAAAAGCTTCACAGCTCTGCTGCATTAATACAAGGATTAATAATTGATCTTTGTTTTGGGAGTGCGATTGGTTTCCATATGTTATTTTTTGTATCCATTTCTTATATTATTCACGTATATGTTTTTAGGTTTAGAATATTTTCCTATCTCCAGCTAATTATTTTCTTTGGCATCGCCTCAGTCTTTTATCTAGCCTGCAAGTATCTAATTTTCTTTCCTGCAAATTATTCCTATCTTTTATTAATATTTAGTTTTTTTGTAAATGCTGCAGCTTGGTTACCAATATATTTCGGTATGCGCTCATTTAGAAGAAAATTTATTAAGTAAACAATAAATGAAAAAACTATTAATGAATTCCATACTTGGAATATCTTTGGTGAGCTGGGTACTATTTCTAGCATTTAGCTTTCTGTACTTTTTCCCAAATCAAGCTATAAAAACTGTTAGTCATTCTATAGCCTTTCAATATAACTTATCCTACTCAGCCATTGCTAACGAAGGAACTTTTCGTCATCCCCTTATTACCTTTTCGAATATTGTTGTGCTAAAAAATGGAGATAAAATTTTTTCAGCTGATCAAGCAAGTTTTGGTATTACTATCTCTCCACAAACACTATTGGGGAATCTTGAGGTCAATCTCCTGCATGTTGAGAAGGCATATTTACTGATACAAGAAAATATAGATGGAGCTTCTTCACTTTTAAATATAAATATTGACGATAATATTTCATTGGATATTGAAGACTTATTTCTTGAGACTTCCAATCAAAACCTTATTATCAATGCAAAGTTCAATAATTTTTTACTTGGCTCTGCAAATGGAGAGTTAAAAATTATTCATAGAAATAAGGTAAGTAATTTCTCAATAAGCTCGGATGGTTTCACATCAAATTTCTTACTTAATCTTAATACATTCAATTGGCTGAGTATATTTCCTAGTAATGTTTTGATTCCAGTAGACTCAATAAATTTTGGAATTAATATGTTGGGGACAATGAACTCTCAGGGTTCCTCGCTTAGAGGCTCTATCAGTTATGAGGACGCTAATTTTAATAACTTTTCTCTACAAAGGAATCATGGCTCCTTTTTATTTCAATCAAAAGGTGGGCTTGCCAGTCTATCTTTGCAGAAATTTTTACATCCATTCATTGATGAGAGTTTCCCGATTAAATTGAATTTTATAAAAAAATCTATTTTGATACCCAAGCTATATGTCTCTGACCAATTAGTGCTTCAACGAAAACCTAAATTTACAAATCTAGCAGTCGATAATTTTATGGCTAGTTTGAATAGTGGCTTAATAAAGTATTCTGGCATAGTGACGGATCTTGACCTGCTGAATGTGTATTTTGATGAGGTAACAAATCTCCAGGGTGTCTTTTCTGGGCTTAACAATGATTTTAAATTTATTATCAGTCCAAGTAACTCTTTAATTAAGCAAAAAGATAGCGATGTTTACCCCATTCAGGTGAATGGAAAAGGAATTGTGAATAATCTAGGCTTGCAGCTAGAGGCTAATATAAAAGAGCCGAAAGGTATTATTAGCCTGAAGCTTGATCTTCCTTCTCAAGTAGATCAATCCATCACTCTAAAGCTATCTGGGCAGAACGTATCAAAAAAATTAATTTTAATATCTCTTCCAGAAAACTTTACAAAGGTACATCAGTTTATCAATCAAAATATTGAACTCAGTCCTTCAAATAATATTTTCCTTAATTATATGAGTCCTAATTATGAGTTAGCCCCAAGATTAATTTTAAAATTGTCTCTTGATGAATCGATAATCCATATTAATCCAAGCCTTAAATTTACAATGAAGAAAGGAATAATTGAGATGACCAATGACCATCTTTATGTCGTCTCATCACCAGGATTTATAAATCAGTTTTCTATGGAGTCATTTCATGGAAATTTAACATTCTTAAATCAAGATTTTCAATACACTTCGCAACACGAACTCTCAACCAAAGAAATTTTGAGTGCAGTGGGAAATATAACATCAGCTTTTAAGCCATCGAATGCTTCAGGAATGAGCAAAGGAATATATAATATATCTTCAAAAAAGACTTTCAATACTATCTCAGTTGAGACTGGAGGTTTTGAGATACCAGTTCATCAAAACCATTTATTACTGCTTAAGAAAGGACAATTCTATGCTTTAAACTTCGATAAGATTTTTGGGCGACTGCACTCACAATATTTAAATCAAAATCCTATAATTTTTCTAAAAGGTGAAAATTTACTTGATAAATATAAATTAGATTTTATTTCAGAGATTTCTCTGAAGCCGAGCATGTTTATTCCCGATTTATCTCTTTTTCAATTATCCGGTATTGATAGTTTTTTATTAGCATTGACCATAAAGAAAAATCTTCCACCAATACTAAATATTTTTTCAGAGCTTGAGGGGATTGCATTCAATTCTCAGTTACCCTTTTTACAAAAATCTAAAAATAGTATCTTATCAACAGACATAGTAATTTCTAATTTTGCACAACCTAACGTCTATATTAGAAATAAATTATTAGAATTAAAAATTAATTTTCTTGATAGACCCTCGGGCTACATAGCTATTGGTAAAGAAATTCCAATGAAATATAATTTTCTTAGAAAAGCAAAGGGCTTAAACTTTTATCTAGGCTTAGACACTTTTAATTTTGACCAACTCAAAGATTTTTCTAAAGGCCAAGCCATAGATGAGAATATCAAATTAAATAATTTTATCTTTGATATTAATAATATTGAAATAGCCAACAATCAATTTCATCAAATGAATGGCTCCCTTTCCCTAAAAGGCAAAGAAATTAAAGGCACAATTCAGTCTGATAAGCTTAGTGGAAAATTTATACGCGACAAGTCTGGTTTTCTCAAAGTAGAGCTGCAGGATACTCAACTCCAAGATATTAGTTTTCTCAAGAATCAAAAAGAATCTTTCGGCATTCAAAATATCAATGCGAGGCTAATAGTAAAAAATTCCTCTATCAACAAACTTCAAATTAAATTTTTAGATGTTTACCTTTTAAAAAATAAAAATGTTTTAACACTTGATAATATAAACTTAAATTCAAATTTAATTTCTATTTCCCCTCTTTCTGATACCTCAAAAGCATATTTCTCGATAGATAATAAGAATGATATTTATAAACTTAGAGGAATTTATATGGTGAAAGACTCTTTGGAGATTCCAGTGATCCAAGATCTTGGAAACTTCTCATATTTTAATGGCAACCTTAATCTACAATGGCAAAATTTACAGAGATTAAAAAATATTGAAGGAACTGTAGATTTGATTCTTAAAGATCTTATTGTGTCGAACAAAACATCAAATTCTATTGCATTTAATTTACTGGGTATTTTAAATTTAAAAAATATTCTTGGAAAAGTTGCAAATTTAGATTTGACAATAGAAGAGTTCAGATCGACAAAGCTCAATCGATTGCAAGGAAAATTCGTGTTTAGCCAATCAAAAATGAGATTAGCTGCACCACTATTTATTGATACTAATGCAGCAAAAATGAAATGGATTGGCCAAATCAATAAAAATGCTAGGGGCGAGTTAGTCAACTTAGACTTAAGTTTAGATTTAAGAGTTCGAATTGGTGAAAATATACCTTGGTATGCTGCCGTGCTTGGAGGAATACCAGCAGTTGCTGGCTCTGCTTTAATTAGTGAAATATTTGAAAATAACATTGATGACCTGTCAAATTACCAATATGAGGTATCCGGAATGCTTAATGCTCCTCAAATAAAACGAATGAATTAAGTAAGAAAGATTGTTGCTAGGCCGAGGAACGAGAAAAAGCCAATTACATCAGTAAAAGTTGTAACCACAACGCTGCCAGCAATTGCAGGATCCTGCTTAAATTTTCTTAAGACAATTGGGATAAAAATTCCAGCCACTGCAGAGCTGATTAGGTTAATCACCATCGCGACGCTGATAAGCAGCGATATAACAATTTCTTCGAACCAAAGATAGGTTATTCCTCCAACCAATATTGAGAGCAATAGACCATTCACTATTGACACTGCTACCTCTCGCTTAAACAACCATTTTATATTTGTAGAATTAATTTGCTGAAGAGCTAAGCCTCTAATCATAATCGTTAATGTTTGAGTTCCTGCAACACCTCCCATGCTTGCAACTATTGGCATTAAAATTGCCAAGTAAACGATTTGATCAATCGTTGCTTGAAACAAACTGATTGTCATTGATGCAATAAAAGCTGTCATTAGATTGATTGCAAGCCATACCACTCTTCCTTGCGCAGCTCTTGCAGGCGCAGCAAATGTATCTTCTGTGATACCAGCCATACCAAGGAAATTTTGATCAGCATCTTCTAGAATTACATCTACAACATCATCAATAGTAATTCTGCCAATTAAATATGAATTTTCATCAACAACTGGAGCAGATACCCAATCATTCTGCTCAAATAATCTTGCAACATCTTTATCTCCAAGATCAGCAGCCAGAGGTTGAGTTGCTGTTTCCATTAATTCTCTTGTATTCAATGAGGGCTCAGAAACTAGAATGCTTGAAATAGGCAATGATCCCAAATACTTATTTTCTCTAGAAACTACAAAAATCTGATCAGTATTCTTGGGGAGCTGCTTTTGAGCTCTGAGATAGCGCATCACAACTTCAAGGCTGTGCTTGGGCCTAACACTTATAATATCTGTATTCATCAGGCCACCAGCAGAATCCTCTGGATAAATAAGAGCCTCTTTAATCCGCTTACTATCTCTTTTCGACATGGTAGATAAAATACTCTGAGTTTTACTCTCAGGAAGGGCTTGTAGAATGTCCACAATTTCATCTAGCTCTAAATCCTCTATTATCTTAATGAGCTCATCTGTAGAAATTTCAGCAATGAGCTCTTGCTGAATTTCATCATTCAACTCAGCAATAATCTCCCCCTCATCCTGTATTTCAATCATTGTCCAGAGCAATTTCCTTTCTTTAGGAGGAAGTGATTCAAGGCTGTGTGCAATTTCAGAGGAATGCATATTTCCTAGCATTCTCTTTATTTGATTGAGAGATGAGCTTACATTTTTCCCTTGAATACTTTCGATAAGCTCATCGGATGGAAATTGATGTGAGTTGTGATCAATCATAGAATTAATTCTAACCTACGGAGCTTTGAAGTTATCTTTTTCTTGAATTAGGGATGAGCATCTTCGCTCGATACTTAGCAATAGTTCTTCTTGCCAAGCTAAAACCACGTTTATTGAGCTTTTCAGAGATTTTCTGATCGCTAATTTTTGAAGGGCTAGTTAAAACCACTCTTTGGATTTCTTCCATAAGCTGAAGTGGTGTAACTTTTCTAGTTTTTGATACCGATGCTGATAATAGCGACTTCATTAATATTACTCCCTTTGGAGTCTTAATATATTTAGATCTTAATATTCTTGAAATCGTAGAGGCACTCAGCTGCAATTCTTTTGCAAGCTCTATATTACTAAGAGAGTTGAGTTGAATGGATTTATTTAATAAAAACTCTCCTTGTTTATGGCAGATTAAAGTGCCAACTTTTTTAATAGTTTCGTTTCTTTTTTCTACAGATTTAATTAGCCATTTTGCCTCTAAAATTTTTTCTCGAAGTTTGATGTTACTAGGATTCTCCTTGGTTAATTTTTCTAAGTCAGTATCTAGAATTAATTTAGGAAAATGATCATTAATAAAATTTACCGTTAGTGTATTCTTCTCGGGAACTATCTCAATATCAGGTTGAATATAGTGAATTGACTCAAAGTCAAAGCCAGGAGATAAATCACAACTTTTAATCAGAGCAAGAATCGCTTCAATATCTTCTATTGAAAATTTTTTAATTAACTCAGATTTAGCTTCCTCAAAATTATTCAAATCAGGGTTGTATAGAATCTTACTAACTAAAAGCATTTTATGGTCTGAAAGATCTTTTCTTTTTAATTGAAGAAATATTAATTCTTTAAAATTTCTTGCACCCACTCCTGCAGGATCTAAATTTTGGATAACATCTTTCAAAATATCCTGAATTTCGTCTTCCGTACTCTGGTAATGCATTAATTTCTCTAGCTGCCCAATATCAATAGAGAGCAGGCCGTTATCGTCTAATGATTGAATAAGAGCGATTCCAATGTTTTTTTCTTTTTCTTTTAGGTTTAAATCATTTAATTGATTTTTTAGGTAGTCTCGCAGTGAAACGGGCTCTACTAAATTAGCTAAAATCTCTTCATCATCATAGTCAGAGACGAGCATTTCTTCTGATTCTTTTAATAAAAAAGGATTTTGCTCTATTTCAGCATTAATTTTATTAGTAATTTCCAGTCTAGACAGCTGAAGAAGATCAATTGATTTTTTTAGTTGAGGGGTAATAGCAAGTTGCTGCTTTTGTTGAAATTCTCTAACTAGCTTGATGGCCATTTTTTAGTTATATATATTTCCAAAATAAGTTTTTTTCACCAAATCATTTGCAATCAGCTCTTGAGAATTCCCCTCGGCTATTACTTTGCCTGCATCCATAATAACTGCTCGATCACATAAATTTAATGTTTCTCTAATATTGTGATCCGTAATCAAAACCGAAATATCTTTTTTAATAATTTGACCTAAGAGTTCTTTTATTTCTTCTATAGCAATGGGATCAATTCCTGCAAACGGCTCATCAAGGAGAAGAATGGAGGGATTACAAGCCAGAGTTCGAGCTATCTCAACTTTTCTTCTTTGCCCACCAGAAAGCAAGCGACCTTTTTGTTTAAGAATTTTATTTAGATTGAATTCACTAATTACCATGTCAATAAATCTACTTTTTTCTAATACTGTATTCATTTTTAGTTCAGCAATTCCATTAAGGTTTTCTTCAACCGTTAGATCTGCAAATATTGAGGATTCCTGTGGTAAGTAGCTCAAACCAACTCTAGAGCGCATATGCATTGGTAAATTTGTTACATCTTCTCCATTTATCAATACAACCCCTTGATCTGGAATAAGTAGACCTGCTGAGATATGGAATGCAGAAGTTTTACCGGCACCATTTGGACCAAGCAGCCCTATAATTTCTTTTTTTCCAACAGAGAAAGTAATATCTGAAAGAATATTTCTGCCAGCTATGCTTTTATAAATTCCTTTAAGGGCTAGGCTCTGATTAATCATTTGATTTGATATGTAATTTGTTCTGCATACATTGAATTATTATGCTCAATAAGATTTGCATCTCCTAGCATTTCCAATGAGAGATTGGGATAAATAATAAAGCGTTTAGCTGCTCCACTTATTGCATTTTCTTTAGAATTTATTGATGCGGGCGAGCCATCAATTGTTAATTTTTTATTTTCATAGTTAAGAAGAGCTGTATCTCCGGAAATATTAAAACTACCAAAACTAATCGTTAAATTTTTCCTCAGTAGCAACTCATTTGCCAGTTCATCAAAAGTAACAACATCAGCTTTAATCTTGATATTACCGTAGTTGGCAATTTCATCTGAATAGATATAAGAAGATAAGCAAGCCAACAAAATACAGTAGTAAAATTTCAAATTTCTATTCATTAGAATTTAGATAATCCCATACTCAAGCAACTGATGCATAGTGAGAACGCCCCTAGCATTGCCTGATGTATCAGTTACAGCTAAGGCAAAAATTTTATTTTTTTCCATAATTTCTGCAGCATCTATTGCTAATGCGTTGTGAGCAATACTTTTAAAGTTCGCAGTCATCACACTGCCAATTAAAGTTTCTAAAAGATTTTTTTCTTCATTCAGACATCTTCGTAAGTCACCATCTGTAAATATGCCAGTAATTTTTTTTCCACTAGACACTAGAGTAATGCCAAGTTTTTTGTCTGTGATCTCAATTAGGGCATCTTTGAGGGTAGCAGCCTCCAGCACAATTGGAGCTCTATTATCCATAATCGCGATATCCCTGACTAAAGTGGTGAGTTTTTTTCCAAGCTGTCCTGCAGGATGTGATTTTGCAAAATCATCCTTGGTAAAGCCTCTATGCTCTAGGAGTGATACAGCAAGAGCATCTCCAAAGACCATGGCAAGAGTAGTGGAGGAGGTTGGAGCTAAATCTAAAGGACAAGCTTCTTCGCTTGCTGTTATTGCTATGTTAATTTCTCCACTCTTTGCAATAGAAGAATCTGAATTATTGGTCAGCGTAAAAACGTTGCCTGCACATCTCTTTAGCGCAGGTAAAATCTCAATAATTTCTTTAGTTTCACCAGAGTTAGATAAGATTAAAATTGCATCTTTTTTATCTATCATCCCAAGATCACCATGAGCAGCCTCTGTTGGATGTATAAAAAATGATGGGGTGCCTGTGCTAGATAGAGTTGCTGAAATTTTTTGTGCAACGTGACCGGATTTACCAATCCCCATCAGAATTAGCTTGCCCTTAACGTTTAAAATATTTTTACAAAGATCATCAAATGTGCCATGAATTTGATCTTTTAAAGCCAGCACAGCGTTAGCTTCAACTTGAATAACTTTCAATGCACTATCAATAAAATTGGTCTCTTTCATATCTAATTTTTAATTTTGTACTAATGTTATAATACCTGCATGAATCTAACTATGAAATCTATTCTTGCCGTGGTTTGTTTTGCTACCATCCATACCCCTGCAATTGCTCAAACTAATCCCAATAATTATATTGATAATAGAGCCCAAGCCATGGTGCAAGTGATTCGAGCCAACCAGAGTTTATATGCCGAGGATCCCGAGTTATTTAAGGATAAAATTAATACTATATTTGAGCCAATGGTAGATTTCAGAAGAGTTGGCGCCAGCGTTATGGGTAAAAAATATTATCTCTCAGCCACAAAAGAGCAAAGAACAAAATTTATTTCAGTATTTAAGACATCATTATTGGATACATATTCCTCAACTTTGGCTCAATGGGGCGATCAAACTATTGAGACGAACTTCCCAGCTAAGACAATATTTAGCAAAACCGAAGACGTCAATCAGAACCTTATAACTTCAAATAATATCTATCCAATAACATACAAAGTTCGAAATGACGGCGAGAATAATTGGCTAATAATTAATATTATAGTTAATGGTGTTAATCTTGGGCTCACGTTTAGAAATCAGTTTCAGGCTCTAGCCTCACAACACAATGAAAATCTAGATGAGATCATCAGTCACTGGACATCAGACGCTAACTTTTAAAATTTTAGGCTTAACTTTTTATGGATATTAAAGAATTTCTTCAAGATCAATTTCCTGACGCGAAAATTTCAACAGATGGAAAGGACTGCTCCTCTAAATTACTAATAGTTAGCTCTAGCTTCGAGGGACTGACCACCCTAAATAGACACAAGTTGGTTATGAATAGCCTTAAAGCTCAATTTCAATCTGGCGAAGTCCATGCTTTAAGCCTAACCACTAAAACACCTTTAGAGATTTCTTAATAGTGGAAAAATTAAAAATCATCGGTGGAAATAGATTATCTGGTTCAATTTCTTGCTCTGGTGCTAAGAATGCCGCTTTGCCGATGCTTGCTGCAACGATTTTATCTGATAAACCTGTCACTTTTAAAAATCTTCCTTATCTTCAAGATATCACTACTATGTTTGAGATATTAGGTTCGATGGGAGCAGACATAACCCTCAACGAAAATATGGATTTTATTATTTCTACTGCTAATTTGCATGACTTTGAGGCTCGTTATGAATTAGTAAAAACTATGAGGGCATCCATTCTTGTGCTTGGTTCTCTTGTTGCTCGACATGGATTTGCTAGAATTGCATTGCCTGGGGGATGTGCTATTGGAACAAGACCAGTTGATTTTCATTTAGCTGCTTTGGAGCAGTTAGGCGCAAAAATTGAACTTAAAAATGGTTACATTGAGGCTAGTGCCAAAAAATTAATTGGCTGTGAAATAACTTTTCCAGGCATCTCAGTGACTGGAACAGAAAATATAATGATGGCGGCAGTTTTAGCTAAGGGGCAAACAATATTACGAAATGTTGCGAAGGAGCCTGAGGTTGAAGACCTTGCAGAATTTTTAAAGTCTATGGGTGCTAAGATTTCAGGAGCAGGAACTGATGAAATTATTATTGATGGTGTAACTAGTCTCAATGAATCTAACTTTATAATTCCAGCAGACAGAATAGAGGCAGGAACTTATCTTATAGCCGCAGCTGTGACTTATGGAGACATAACAATTCAGAATATTGATGCAACTCGGATGAATAATATCCTTGATAAACTTAAGTTAAGTGGAGCCGAGATAACAATCAAGAAAAATTCTATTCAACTATCTATGTCTGCCGGCTCAATAACCCCAGTAGATATTTCAACAGCACCTTTCCCAGGATTTCCAACAGATATGCAGGCTCAATTTACTGTTTTAAATGCATTGTCAAATGGCTCTGCTGTAATTACAGAGAATGTTTTTGAAAATAGATTTATGCATGTTCAAGAATTAAATCGGATGGGCTGTAATATAACGGTTAAAGGCAGCAATGCTTTTGTAAAAGGAGTTGACTCTCTTACAGGTGCCCCAGTAATGGCGACAGATCTTAGGGCATCAGCTAGTCTTATTTTAGCTGGTTTGTGCGCACAGGGAGAGACAATAGTGGATAGGATCTATCATATTGACAGAGGGTATGAGCGAATTGAGGAAAAGCTCTCATATCTTGGAGCAGACATCAACCGAATGCCTAATTAATTGCCTTGAGCTTCAGTAACTAAATCTTTTTTAATAATTTTATTATTTTGAAGAATACCGAGACTTATCCTATCACCAGGAAATGAATTGTTTAAGGCCTCAGTAAGATTCTCCCATGATGCAACCTGATCATTAATAGAAATAATAATTGCACCGAGTTGAATATTGTCATCTTCAAACAAAGGGCCATCTTGCTTTCGTTCTAGAACTTCTAATCCATAAACTAATTCATCATTAAGCACAAATCTTTTATATTTAACACGAAAATCACCTATCCATGACTTTTGAACTTTTCCAAATTTAATAATTTCTGACGCAACATCAATCATCTTGTTTGATGGAAGGGCAAATCCAATTCCAGTATATGAACCAGTTTTAGAAAAAATTTTTGTATTCATGCCTATTAAATTACCTCTATGATTTAAAAGTGCGCCTCCAGAATTTCCTGGATTTATTGCTGCAT
>Ga0209384_1000955_pt1 | contig 16179 bp, 9 predicted proteins | sample CoawatmetaG05DNA_FD_187511 | JGI IMG/M metagenome (GOLD analysis project Ga0209384, IMG submission 187511) | Marine microbial communities from the West Antarctic Peninsula - Coastal water metaG058-DNA (SPAdes) (version 2) | ecosystem: Environmental > Aquatic > Marine > Coastal ... | reverse complement strand
TTCAGGCGCGTATCCGCTAGGTGAAAGGTCTTCAATGCCGTGATTTTTGTAGTCTCCACTAATAACCTTCTCTACATGTGGGTGTAGGTCCGTAAATGACAGGTCTTTCATGGGCGTATAATAAGGTTCAAGTAACTCATCTTTAGGCACTTGGTTAAGCGCACCCCAAATCAACCCTGCAAAGTAAGCAGTGGTTTGTAATGCTTGAGGGCTAGCATGAGTGGTTCTTGCAGAGTCTACGGCGTTGAGTACGGCTTTTTCTGCATCACTGTGGTAATAGATAGGAACAGGCGCTAAGCGCATGATACATCCATTACCAGCATACTTAGGGTTAGGCGAACCTTGATATGGGTCTTGAGTGTCATGGTAGCGAACCAGTGCTTTTAACACCGTTTGGCCAATGCCAACCGCCTTACCCACACAACTCATATAACCATCGTTAACCCAGCGCAAATAGCGATCCATTTGATCCTTTGGGTTCATCCCTTCACATTCTATTAAGCTAGTCGCTAAACACAGTGCCATGGACGTATCGTCTGTCCATTGTCCGGCTTTAAGTTTGAACGGCCCACCATCACGGAAGCCGGTAACAGGCGTAAATTTACCTCTGGGTCTAAACTCTACGGGTGCGCCCATAGCATCGCCTATGGCCAAACCTAACATCGCTCCAATGGCTCTGCCCTGGTTCATAACGCCTCCATGCTTAAAAACTGTCCAACTATTTTTTGTATTAATACTTTGTCTAAAGTGTGTCCTTGGTTTTCAACAACATTATGTGGTCCAGTAGCTAACGCTGCGCAGAGGTCTGTAAAACGTTGTAAGTCATAGCCATCATCCTTGTCTCCAATGTGTATTACTAGGGAACCTGGCTTGGTTAATCGTTTTTCAGTAAGGGCGCGATCATACCTCTGACAACCAGGCATTCTTGAGTAGGCAAGGGACTGTTTGTTTAACGCAGCCCCTATGGCGGGTGAAAGGAGTAGAAAATGGCTTAAATAGCTTGGCGCATCAATAAGGGCATGAAGGCATAGGTAGGCACCATAAGAATTAGCAATAATACGAGTATGGGACGAGTCAAACTCCCCTATTAGCTTTGAAACAACATTAACTTGATTTTGGAAATCCAGTTGCAGGAATTGGCTGTTCACAGACAAGCCTATACGATTGGCATCAAGCGTTTTTAGGTATGCGCCTAACCCTTTGTTAGCATCGCCACCACGGCCTGTAATGTAAATAACTCGCTGATCAGGCATTATTTCTTCTTGAGAGCCATCTCTCTACTCGCTGATAGGCTGCCTCAATCATTACGGGGTCTCTTGCGTATTCTGTACACAGTAATCGAGGGTTAACTTGGATAAATACGCGGGGCAAATCCAGTCGATCGGCATCCCAACAAGTCGCTACGGTAACATTAGGAGCATAAACACCACCTGTATGCGCCTCACATGCCATTTTAAGCAGCTTAAGGTCTTCTAAACTACAAGTTAGTAGCCCACCATCAAAACACTGCTGAGCGAAGCCTGCGCCTCGTGACCCATGCCCATGATCTGCGTCTTCGTTAACCCTGCAACTGTCGTGAAACAAAGCAAAAAGCTCTACAACACCAGTATTAGCTCCAGTTTTTTGCGCTAACTCCAAACCGTTCTTACGCACACGCATCCAGTGGCTTGGACCATGAACGCCTGTGTGAGACAGTTTAAATTGACTCACTACAAACCTTACTAGCTCAGGTGTTAAGTAACGATGAAACGGCACAGCTTCCATTCCTTTGTTTTAAGCCAATCCATTACATCCCCACACAAGCCAGCAGCAACTGTGAATGTGCCAACAAATAAAGTGATGTCTATCGCAGTTGCTGAAGTGAACCCCGGCAACAAAACGTCAACTCCCGCTAATGTTAGTAACGCAGCGATAAGCGCAGACTTAATTTCAACATACTTTCCGTTGTGACGGAAAATAGGCAAAAACTGAGCGGCTAAGTGCCATAGAAAAACAGAGGGCATCATTACAACGAACAATGGCAGGACCATGGTCTTTGCAAGGAAGCTGCCACTGAGGGCATCAAAGATAAGAAAATGACCTACGCTACCAACTACTAACGCCACAACTAGGCCAATCGCGTAACGCACTGCTATTTGAATAAGTTGTTTTGAGGCCAAAGTGGTCACTAGATTGCCCCTTTGTAAGTATGGTTAGATGCAAACCAATTTAGTGATATATGATTTTTCACCTACGTGAACATAAATTTAATAATATCTGACCAAAATAATCAAACCCACGAGTACAAAACATATCCATCTGAAAACCTATTACATTAAACTTCTAAGTTAAGTTCAAAATATCCTTGCAAACGCTTCCTAGTGCAACGCCCAAAAGAGGGGGAACAGCATTTCCAATTTGCGTATATTGTGGAACCTCAAACTTTCTCATCTTACCACCGGTGGTAACCTTAGACTTTATTTCGTACCAGTCCGGGAACGACTGAATTCTTGCCATCTCTCTTACAGTAAGGGTCCGTAGAGAATCTTTTGATTCGTCGTCATAATGGCACGCATCATCAGGTATCGAAAGAGCAGCTGGTGCGGGTGACGCTGCATCTAAGGATCGTTGCGAGTGTTTTTTTGTATATAATTTTTCTAGTATCGACATTACGTCACCTTCTGTGGGTTTCACAATCATTTCCCCTTGCAAGGAAAGTACCCAGTCTTTTGAAATGCCTTCAATTGCCTCTGGCATTGGCAAGATATCCCCTTCAGTTTTTAAATACAACTCGACACTACGTGCTTGATTTTTGGTCAGTTTGGTCAATCTTTGATAGATCCTAAATCGCGCTTTAACCTTATCGCTATTACGTCGAAATTTATGATTAAGTGTCTTGTTCACTGGGTGGTTATGGGGGTTACTATAACTACCATTGAGATTATTCACATAATCACTTGGCTCCAAAGAGACTTTCCTCAAGTCATCAATGGCATCTCTGACAGTAGCTACCTTGTGTTTATGGGTAACCAGGGTAGAGATTATTTTACTTTTGAAAAACTCAGTATCCTTATCAGTATCGTAATACTTTAATCCACATTCTACATTTTCTTTATTCACTACTTTCTGTTGAAAAATCATTGATTCTTCTAAAGCAGCGATTAAGATCTTGTCCTCGCTCGATATTATGAATTTCTCACAAAATTCTTTTTCCAGACTAATCATAATAAATCGAGGCCTGTTTTGCGCCACTCCAACGTATTTAGCGTTTACGTTTAAGCAGAGAGGTATATATCCAAATTCACAAAATGCTTTTGCTACCTCAAGCCAAGCGTAATACTTTTTCCCATCGATAAGAAATGGCCTAAGTATCCCCGAGACGTTCTCTAGAAGAGCTATCTTTGGCTTTGCATATGAAACAAACTTCGCAAACTCCCAGGGTAATTGGTTCCGAGCATTAGTGTGGTCACGCATACCTGCCAAACTGAAGCTCTGGCATGGTGGGCCACCAGAGACCAAGTCAACCCCGCCAAGACCAAAACCAGTTCTCAACCTTTCCTTTAAACCTTTTGTATCCTCCGATAAAATTTGATTTAAATCTTTAATACTCCCTATCAATAAGCTGCGTCTCAATTGAGCATTGTTTGGTTCCAAATTAATGAGGTCAGAGTTAACTCCAGTTTTTCCTGAAGCCAAATTTGGATTTTCCCTAAGACGAGAAGAAAGATCACTTCTGCAGTGCTGGCTGCTTAACCAGAATACTTTTTTGATATCTCCTGATGCAGATGGGTCAGATAAATCGACACCTAAGTGGTTATAAGCAAAAGTTTCTGCAGCCATTGGAGAAAGCTCATTAGCTAACAACAGCTCAAATCCTGACGTTTCTAATCCAAGCGAAAGGCCGCCGCAACCAGCAAATAATTCAATATGATTCATAGGTCTACAATAAATATATGATATAGCCGAGTCTAAATGACTGCGGATTTAATACTCTTGTAATATAACATAACAGAATGTTCACATCAGTTAAGTTAAGTTTATTACGCCCATAATTACATAGGATCTTTCAGGAAAAAATCTATTGAAGCATTAACAACTTTTTACAAATATTTTTTAAAGTTACTCTTCAACCATAGCGCACTGCAAACGATTTAGTTTACCGCCTATTTTCAAAAATGCATCACCGTTTCCGCTCAGACTTTCAGCGCCAAGATCATCCATAATCACTCTACTTTCGTTACCGCTCTTAACAGTTAAAGCAAGTTGCGCCGGTAAATTAGATCTAAGCACCGTATTAATCACCTCAACAGTCGGTTTTTGAGTCGCTATAATTATATGTATCCCTGAAGCTCTCGCCTTGGCTGCAAGTCTGCTAAGTAATTGCTCTATTTTCTTTTTATCGTCAGGATTAATTATTAGATCCGCGTATTCATCCAATACGATGACCCACCAAGATAACTTCTCTGCAGCAGGAACAACTTTGTTGTAACTCTTAATAGAGTTGACTAATCCACTATGTGTTCTTGAAGCTTCTTTAAATAATCTATATCTTTTCTCCATCTCAACAACACATTTTTCTAAGCTCTCCTCAGCATCACTGGCATTGAAACCAAGAGGCCGCGCGAGATATGGAGACTCTTCAAATTCAATCAATTCAGTTTGTTTTGGATCCACCAAAATAAGTTTTAATTCATCTGGGCTATAATGTTCCAAAAGCCCTCGTAAAATAGTATATAAAGCTACTGACTTTCCTGTTCCAGTAGTGCCACCAATCAGTAAGTGCGGCGAATTTGAGCCAGAAAAATTAATTTCTATAATTTCTTTACGCTGATTAATACCTAATGGCACGGCAATCTCGCTATCTGGGCGTTTCCATCTGTCCCAAAGCCATTGTGCAGTAATAAAATATCGTTCCTCAGGTTGTTTCGGTACATCAATATTCATACTACCGCGGTGCTTATATATTCTAAGTTGCTGAGACTCATCTAATCTAAAGCGGATGTGCATAAGATCTTTGATATTTTTGTTATCCAACTTTTGGGGGTCCGTATCGTAGCCAAGATTCAATCTATATAGAACTGATGCAGGTCCTTCCGTAATATAAGGTTCTCCATCCTCAGGAATAAAGGTCGAGACTCCTCGGTCTTTCAAGGACTTAATTAGAATTTCATAAGTCCTCAGTAAACCTTCATGAGACATCTTATGCATTGTAAAGTTATCATCTTCAACCACAACTTCAGGCTCAACCACAATTTTATCTTCAACCACAACTTCAGGTTTAACCACAACTTCAGGTTTAACTCTTGCTATAGTGGAACCAGAACTGAATATTGTCTCTAATTTAGCTCTTAAATCTAATAGATTGCTCGCGTTATCATGCTCCCCCGGCCATTCGTTTGGCGAGAGCCTTACCCTAAGGCCATGGCCTTCCGGATCGGCCCTGTATGAACTTTCAGTTAAGTCACCTTCAGTTGAGCAAACTATGACGCCATACTCAGGCTTTCGCCACCTAAGTTGCCCTTTTAAAATACTATCAATCATTCTATAGTTTCGATTTGAGGAATCATTGTCAGAAGCTTCATGCTTCAACTGTAGACCATATCTAATTAATTTGGATAGCACTGAACGCTGAATCACACCAGACTTTTCTATAGAACCATCTACCAAATCTTTAAATCGCTCATAGGTCTGTCTGGCTTGTTCGAACGCAGAAGCAGAGTTGTTGTAAGTTTTAGTGGCGAATTTAGCCTCAATCGAAGCTGCCGATATAACAAGTTCGCCTTGATTCTCTGAATTTAGGGACAACTGGATGGCAAGAAGATCAGATTTTCTATTTGACTCATTTGCAATCTCACTTTTTGATCCTAGAATTGAATCAAAAGAGTCTACAGGAATTATCAGCCCTGCCTGATCAGTTGAGTCGATAAGTGGTCCATTTTTCGAAGTTACAGAAAACAACCTGACCGCACCTACCTGGCCAATCACTCCGAGGGCTTTCATTCCCGTTCTAAGTGCCTCTCCCCCAACTGCAATACCTACTTTGCTTAGGTCACCAATAATAGTGCTCTTATCAAAATTTCGAAATTTTGATACAGATAGCGCTTGATCAAAACCAGCAGCCACCTCCGACAAAATAAAGTAATCAGACTGGCTAGCTGTTAAATCAACATTATATTCCCACAGAACTTTTTGATGTTCCGCTTGTATTGATGAATTAACATAACGAGACAACATTGCTGGATCGGTTGCGTTCCCTGGTAAAATAACCCAGGAGGCCGCCAGCCCCTCAGGCAAATCGACAGATCGTTGAATTTGAAACCCTATTTTTTTAGTCAACTCTAGGCTCAATCTAATACAAGCAAGATAACCATCTGTAACACCATTAGCTGTATCAACCTGTAAATAAGGTGCCTCTTGATAAAGGCTGTCAGACATACCATCAGATCCGTCTATTAGCTGAGACAATACGAGTGACATGGACGAATTGACATCACGACCGCGGGGAATAGGCCGATAACTGGTCGAGTCTAATGTTTGCGTTCTAAAACCCCGATTAGGCGCGACTATTAGAATGTCTATATGATTTTCTGATAAGCATTTAGCCTCATTTGAGGCGCTATATATGCAAATTGGTGGTTCATTCCATTCCAATTCTGAAGGTAATTTTTCGTCGTGTAAATCCTGAAAATATAGATGTACTCCCCCAGAAAGTTGTTTGCTCAAACTAGGGTCATCGTTATAAATCAGCTCTGCAACGGAAGAATGAATCTCACTGATATCTAGACCCGTTCGAATATAGATTTCAAGTCTCCGCTCAGCTGGATTTGCAGCCATAAAATCTCTAATGTAAGATTTTGTTTGCGCTGGCGAACTATCTGGAATTGCAGAAATTTTTAGATCAAATATATTTTCGACTGCAGTTGCGTATATAGAAAAATCATTTGATTCGCGTGTAATTTTTAGTGCAACGCTCCATCCTAGATCAGACGTATCAGAGACATATGCATGCTCAAAATTATGATGACCTGAAAAGCTATGGACAGACCTGATTCCAGCTAAATCTAGAAGTGTTCCAGCGAGTTTATGAATACCAGAGTGAGGGAAATCATGGCAATATTTAGCTGCGAAAAATTTGGTTTGCTGCCTCTGGAATCGATCAGACACTTGCAGTGGGTGCCAAGGTCCAATAAAAAATAATTTATGCGTCCCAATATCTTTTACGTTTAAAGCATTTTCAATAACTACAACACAGTCTAAATATGCTAGCTTAAATTCCTCAGCCCTACTAAATTTATTTTTAGCTATGGCTATTAAAATTTCTTTATATACTTTTAAATATTCTTCTATTAATGGTTCAATTATAGATAGTTTATTATGGATATAAGTAGGAACTCTCGCATACAAAGGATGTTTACTTGAAATGTTTTCGTCACCAAGGTGGCTATCATAAAAGCTAACCAGCTCAATTCTCACTTTTTGATATGCCTCAATGAGCTTCCCGGCCTCTCCACTGGTGTCAAAAGTAAATTGACCCTCGTTTAGTTTGAGATTTTTACTTGCGACCACAGTCTTGAATTCAACTAAATCAAGCTTGGACTTATCTTCAAGAGACACAATAATGGGGCTTGCTCCACGCGCTGCCTCCATCCGCTTAGATAATAAAACTCTATTCAAACTCTCATCAGTAAGGCCACCAAGTGCAGCATAGGGCTCAAGACTTTCTCCACCAAAAATCTTAAAAAGTTCTTTGATATCGGATTTTCCTTTAACAAGCTCTGCTAGTAAAGCGTCCTCGATTGAAAATAATCCTTTGGTAATCCCAGATGACTTAAGCTCCATCCCAATTTCATGACCATTAGAAAACCCTGCAGTAATATAAACACTACCTGCTGGATAAGAGCTAGGGTCAATTGAATCTACGGTAGTTTGGTTAATTAATGAATCATGACTGGGTTTCAGCAAGGCAAAATTATCATCTATTTTAAGAGATACCCCACTTCTATCATCAACACTTAACAGGTTGATGTTAGACGGACTGTCTAAAGCAACTACGATGGAGTCTGCTCTATCATTATCAGGCTCATATGTACAAACCGTAAATGGCTTTTCTACAACAAGCAATTCATTGTGCTGGTCACATAGCATCCTCAATGACATAACCTGCTTGGATACTACCTCCCCAGCCAAGGTCAAACATACGCTGATTTTTTTAACCTTGCCTGTATTTTTAATTCCAAAAAACAAATCATCAGAAATATTAAAGGAAAATTCATTTTCTCCTTTATTTTCCAAAAAAGATGACTCGGGGTACGTCTCTATTAGTTTAATACCTGACCTGATCTCTAACTTAAAATCAGACTCATCGGCTTCCAAGCTTTGCTCGTCCAGATCATCAATATTCCAGCAACAAAATAGATTAAATACAGAACCTTCTTTTGCCACTATATAGTTTTTCTCAGGAGCAATATAAAGATCACTAAAGTCCTCATCCGCAGGGGCAGTAAATTCTGCCTTAAGTGTGTAGTTTATGCTCTTTTTCAGATTCAGTAATTCGTAAAGCTTCGCAAGTGTCACGTCTCCCCAAGAGGTTTCATCCATCGATTTAAGTGCCTTTCTTAACGATAAGATTCCAGAACCTCCCAAAGTTGAACTGCCTAAACCATCATATATTTGATCAATAAAGTCTTTATCAACCTGCTCTTCAAGAGTTTCTAAAATGCTAGCTCTCAAGGTCTTGCTTAGCGCTTTGGCAATATCTGTGCAGCCTTTTTCGATGCTTTTCAGGGGCGCCATATCAGTGCTAACGCTTTTACCAATATTCGGAATTCCTGCATGAAAAAGAAATCTTAGGTAATCATCATTAAGGACAGTGGTATCCATGGAACTAAAGCCATCTATAATGTCATCAAAAAGTAATTGATTTCGTTCGAGAGAATCAGACAGTGCATCAACTATATAGTCCCCTATCAAGGCCACTATACCTTCCATTTCATCCCGGTTACTTGACCAAACTCCTTTGTCGACAAATTGACGAAGAAGAGCGTGTTTGAACGAAAATGCAGGCGACTCACCCTCGAGCGACCAGGGCCACTCATCATTAAAACTAACATTTATGGCTCGAAGAACTGATTCTGGAATTCTCGAGACATTCCCAGGTTGTACTATTATTACAATTGGACCTTTACGAAACGTAGTAATCCCCTCTGGATGGATCCAATTTTTGGACTCATCTGGAAGGTCGACTACACTATCTACTATGAGAAATGAAGGTATATCTGTCGGTAATATTTCACATAATCGCGCTTGAAGGCTACGTCCAATTTTTGCTGTAGGTGCAGGAACGAGCAGGCGAGTTTCCGACTCAGAGTTAACATTAAAGTAATCGGTAATCAGTTCGGCAAATGTTTCAGAAAACAAAGACATTAATTTGCCCTCTTCTTTTGTAATGAATAAGGGTTGCTAACGGCAACGCTGTCGCCAGCATCCGGGCTTCCTCTCAATAATCCCATATCTTGCAGTGATTCGATAAGTTTCGGACGTATTTCACCTTTTTCTCCGAAGTCTAGCCCATATTTTTTAAATTGTTCTTCAACGTCAGAAAAAATAAGTTTTTTATCAGAATTTGCTTGGGCAGCCAAATATGTAATTAACTTGAGCATCAGGTTCCCTGGGAAAATCTTATATCCCGTATTTTTTCTCTTGCTTGGGATAACCAAATAACCACCATCCTCATCTCCCTTTTCCATTTTTCTAAGCACTAACAAATATTCACAGTACCCCTTGGCCGGCCCCCCTGTAGCATTTACAGGCATGCTCCATGAAGTAAACCTTTCACAGAATCTGGTTAGTACAACCCTTAGATCAAGGCCTGTTAAATCCTTTGCAATAGCACTTTGTACATTACGACCTTCAGCCATTAATTCTAAAATTCCTAAATCTGACTTTGAACCATCATGGAGAGTGACAGACTTATCATCCCAGTTGTTTCCACTATACTTTTCGACTAAAGCGACAAGTATATTTAATTCTATTCGAGCCTTAACATATTGCTGAACATAATTTTCTAACTGGTTTGTTAGTTGCATTGAGGGCTTGAACAAACCCTTATATCTAGTTTGTATGATTTCATCTATCCACTTGTCATCAATATTAACATCCGACTTTCCAGACAATATAGACAGCAACTTATCTCTAAAAATAATTGTCATTTTCATTTGTGCCAGCAACCAGACCGAGCTTGAGAAACGTAAAAACGTTTTTAGTAGACTCATCCACTGCAATCTATCGAGATGTCCTTCTAACTTACACAGGTGTTCTAAATCTTGACAAATAGTTAAAGCTAACGCATCAGGCTCCTTGCTTTGCAAAGTAAAAATGCTTTTACCAGCGTGTTCACCAACACTTGACTGGCCACACAGATCAGATAATTTTTGACGCCCATCTTCTTCACTAACACAATCGCGCAATACATCTATTTGCAGTCCTGCAATATCTTCGCCCCTCTCAACACCGTTGCGCTTACCAAGCAATGCGTTAAAGAAAACATCAATAAAGTTATTCTCAAGAGAATGGTTATTACTTCCACCGCCATGCAAATTTTGAGCAATTGCTTTTAGAAAAAAATCGCGAACGGCTCGTTCACTTTGTTTCCTAAGCCAGCTTCTGCGCGCTAGAGAAGGATATAAGGGCGTATAGAAATTGGTTAATTTACGCGTGGCAGTCGTCTGCTTTTTTCGACCTCTAGACATATAAAGCGAAAATTTTTCTTCATCGTCAAATACTGGTTTCCCATCTTGTAACTCCTCTGGATCTATTCTTTTTAGGCTGCCCTCACTTCGGGTTTCGAAAAAAACTTCACGATATAATTCAATAATCAAATCGTCACTGGATACTCTCATGCCGGCAGTAGGAATAAACAAAAAACTATTTTGAATTGATTTATGCCAACCCGCTTCAGTTTTGCTTTTCTCCAGTTTTAGGTCTTTAAAAATGTCCATTTTATAAATTATCCCCCAGAACCCTTAACCTATTATTCCTTCTTTCTAGATCGAGAATAGATCCATCAGCCTTAATAATTTGCAGCTTAATTCTTTTTTCTATAAATGCATATTTAATGTAAGACGCCGCTTTGTAGCGGATATCATTCGCAACTTGCTGAACAGCTGGTGGAAAGGTTTTATCAGATAATCCTGTACGAGATTTCCTTGTAAGCCATGCAAAGCTTCTGGGACTTAGTTCCAGTGGATTATTTCCAATTGTCATTATTAATCTAGCCTTCCTGCCAGCTGCGAGATTTAACTCGGGGTCAAGCTGCTCACTAACCTCTTTTCCATGTACCGTTAAAACTTGTGAAATTTTTACCTCCGAATTATCCGAACCAAAAACAAAATCTTTAAAACTATCTTCAACTCTGTCTTTCAAATCTTCATCTTCATCGGTTAACTCATTGTTTTCGTCGATAGCCAATATTTTTTGATATTCTTCTAACTCTTTTTGAAATAACAGATGTCCCTCTGCAAAAAAACCGAGCCTATAGGTTACACTCGTAATCCAACGTCGTAATTCTCGATAATAGTTATGCGCTAGATCCTGATTTTTAATTTCGTCTGTCAAATTTTCACAATCAGCCCAAATAGCAAAACACTGCCTTTCCAAGCTGCTCATTAGTGGTTGATCATGCATAAGTGATTCTGCGTTACCTGTTGCAACGTTCCATCGTTGTTCTAATGCCTTCCCTTGATTTTCTTTTACGGGGTCAATTTCAGCAAAGACACCTTCCGAAGATAAGAATCTTTTTAAGCCGACTTCTGTAGATAGATCGTCCGTCTTCAAAGCTTTAATCGCATTAGCGCTCGACTCAGTCAAGTAATGAGCATTTTCCGTGAGGACCTCAATCTGATTACGTCTATCTTTTAGGTCACGCTTTAGTCCGAATAGGGATTGAGATTTAAATAAAAGCATATAAATACGGCGAGATAGAAGGGAGAAAAATGCTCCTTTCTTTACTGTCTTATGAACCCATTCACAGGGTGTAACATCGTCTTTATAATCTCTAGACGTTCCCGCCAACATCAAGGATATAAACGCAACCGCTTCCCTGAAGACAATTGCTTGCCCACTCATTAACTCGGCGTATCTAAGAACTTGGATAAATCGCGATCTGCCAGAATCAGTTTTTAACCAATCACGATTATTTTTATAAGGGCATAATTCGCTTGATGAACAACCCTCACAGTCAGACCATCCTCCGTTGAACGTAGCCTTGTCCAACAACTTTCCAAAAGTATCATCCGCAACAATGCTCTTCTCATCTAACGGAGTTACTTCAACTTTGACCTCGTTAAAAACGAGTTTGCCAGGTCCAGAGTCGTCAAATTTGATAGATTTAGAGTCACTCTCATCTTGAATAGCTTTAAGTGCTTGGTACCATGGGGCCTTCCTCTCCTCTGTTTGCTGAAGCGCTTTTTCTACAATACCTCGGTTTGCACAAACAACTACTGATTGGCCTTTAGCTGAGGTATCCTTAAGTAATTTAATTAATGCCATTGCCGTGTTTGGATCTTGATCGTATGGGTTAGGCACCACTGATGCGTCTTGAGCAAACAGTGCACTAGGGTATTTATTATTCTCGAAGAGCTCCACAACATATGGAATTTCATGCTCACCTAACTCGCTTATTTCTCGGGCTTCTGAACCTGATGCTTTGGGTTCTTTAAACTCGGCATCATGCTCATCTCTTAAGGTTCTAAATAAACTACCCACTGCGGCAGACTTTCCATTACCAGGTGAACCAACTAAAAACCACCAAACACCTACCTTGTTATTCCCATTCTTCGATATAAGACTCGGGGCTAGCCGTTCGACTATTTTATCAACTTCCGTTTCGATGTTAAGCAGTGGAACCTTTGTCCAGTTGCCTGGCGCACTAATAGCGTCCTTGCCAGATACTTCTAAATCAAGAAGTTTGCTTAAAAATGGGTTGGTTTTTTCCATGAGGTTTGGTGAACTCATTATGATTAATTAGTTAAACATCAAGTAAGGCTACCTCAAAAACAATGTACAGGATAGCCTATGTTGGAACGTAAGGTGTGCAAATATCTACCACATAACGATAGCGCAGCTTTCACTATCGAGGTGTAAAAAAGCCCTCAAATAGCATCAGCGTGGCGTTATTAATGTATGTCAAAAAAATAAATTATGAACTATTTAAGTTCAAACTTACTAGTGCTAAAGCAGCTAGATTGACGAATTTCATACCCTTTAAAAATATCAGTGGAACTCATCGATTGCAAAATAATACTTAAAACATGACATAACGTATAACACATTTTTTGTAAGAATTTTTCTGATATTATTTTTTGAAAAGATTTATGCATCACCTGCCTAGGCTACCTTCCATCACAAAAGGGGCTTACCCCCGATTCCATATTTTGGATTGGGAAGTTGGGTATCAACTAATAGGAGTATTCATGACTACGTACCTTAGACAACCTATTTAATGAACTTAATTACCTATACGAAAATTTAACACTTGCAGATTTACCATCACCATCAATCAAACTAAATTGGTATGTTCCAGTTTGGTGTAGCGTCACTTTTGCTGCGCCTGCTGCTGGAATCCATAGACTTTCTTGGTCGTTAACTAGAACTAACACTGGGTATTTTGCATTCTCCAACACAATAGGTATGGGAACGCCTGCACCTCGCCCTTCAATCACACTACTATCAACTGGAAAGCGCACTACTAGCTCCGTCTTAGCTTTATCCACACTAACCAATGCTTCTGGTGCCGCCTGTGGCGCTTGTTGTGCCAACTGCCCTACTGGCAATCCATCAAATACTTTATTCATCACTGGCACAGCTTGTCCTAACCCTGTGTTTTTGGCTAGGTAATCACCTGTTGGCGAGCCTATCCAAATACCTACGACATAATCACCATTAGTGCCGATAGCCCATGCATCACTGCCCCCTGGACCTGTGCCTGTTTTGTAGGCAACGGCTTGGCGTTTAATGCGCCCATGTAATCTACCTGCACCGGCTGTGTTATTGCTGAGCAGATGATTAATTTGGGCTATTTCTGCTGCCCCAAAAAGAGGCTGCGCTTCTGCTCTTGCTTTGATTGCAGCCACTGGTGATGTGCTAATTTTCGTCACCTTGCCTTCATTTCCCAGTGCGGTATAAAGGCTCACTAATTCATGCAGGGTGAGGCCTGCCCCGCCTAAGGCAATGGGTAAACCTTCCCCTTGGCGTAATGGAATTTGGGCTTGGGCCAGTTTGCTTTTAAACCGTTCTGGGCCCAATTTATTTAAAACTTTAACTGCAGGGATATTAAGAGAGCGCTGTAATGCTTCACCAATGGTAATGTCTCCATGGAAACGTCGACTTAGGTTTTGTGGCTGGTAGCCATTAATGTTAATGACTTCATCTTTAATCATGCCATTAAGGTGAATGAGCCGCTCACTGGCGGCTTGGGCATAGATAAACGGTTTAAGTGTAGAACCTGGTGACCGAATGGCTTGGCTATAATCTACAGCGCCAAACTGACTAAAATCGGTATAGCTTTGAGAACCCACATAAGCATAAATCTCGCCTGTTTTTGCATGGGCTAAAATTATGGCCATATTGGTGTGGGGCTGTAATTTGGTTAGCTTGGCAATAGTATTTAAAGTCGCCTGGTATTCAAGATTAAGGGTTGTTTTAGCCTGAAAACTACCTCCAGCCCTTAAACGATAAGCTAAGTGCGGTGCCATTTTAGGCATGGTTTTAATACGCTTGGGCAAAGGCGAAAGTAGTGCTGTGGTAAGGTAATTCTGATCGATAATATGTTTGTTAAGCCCACGGTCTAACACTTGTGCTCGAGCTTCATCGGCCCTTAGTGGAAAACGGTCTGGGCGCCTGCGTTCTGGGGACTGTGGTAACGCCACCAGCAGCGCAGATTCTGCCGGTGTAAGTTCGTTGGCCCACTTGCCAAACCAGCTTAAGCTGGCCATTTGAACGCCTTCAATATTACTGCCGTATGGCGCAAGCGACAGGTAAAGAGAGAGGATTTGATCTTTGCTATGGCTGCGTTCAATGGCAATAGCCTTGCGCATTTGATCTAGTTTATTCCATAAGGTGCGTGGCTTGGGTTCCATTAAACGTATGGCTTGCATGGTGAGCGTAGAGCCACCAGACACAATGTGCCCGCGGGTTGCTAACTGCCATGCAGCTCGGGTCATAGCTAACCAATCCACACCATGATGCTCATAGTAACGTTGGTCTTCGTAGGCCATGAGCAGGTCTAAAAAAGTACGGTCTACATCCTGTGGTTGTGTTTTTAACCGGTAACGTTCGTCATCGGCCATAAGCACATGTAGCAACTCCCCTTGAGCGTCGGTCACATAACTGGCATAGGTTAAGCGGCTCTGATCAATGGGGCCACTGTAGCCAAATAACCAACCTAGGGATAACACCCCTAAGCCAGCTAAGGCAATGAACCATTGCCGTATCTTTGTCATTTCGTACCTTGGGTCAATATTTTGCGATCACAACAACATGACTTTCAGCCGTATTAGCACGGTAAATAGGCTGGTACATGTCTTCAATGGATATGGCTGGTACTAAATAACTTCCTGGCGTAACGGCACGCATCACATAAGCAACGTAGAAGACATTGTCTTTAATGCCACTGCTTCGGTAACCACGGTTCAATGACCAGGCGGCTATGTAACGGTCGTCTCGGTATTCTTCAAAGCTAGGTTTTAGCCGCTTAAGCTTGCTCACTAGTTTACGACCGCTGCTGAGCCTGGGGTTTTCCAGTTCAAAACCAGCAGGCACTGGCGCTTCGATGGATAGCTCCATGTCATTTTTTAGTTTGTTATCAATTTCGATGGTATGCACCACCATAAGGTCGGTGCCTTGGTTAACCTTGTTAAGCTCTATTTCCTCGCCTGTTGCTAGGTTTTTATACTGCGTAGTTATTGTCATGTCATTGGCAAAATCATCTGTAAGGTCCTTATTAACCCCCGATGAGCTCACTTTGATGTACATGTCCTGCGTACTCGTGTTTTTAGCACTGGTCCAGGATGACTGGTTTGTTAAATAGCTACTTAAGTCTTTAAGCTGCGAATCTTTAAAATCTAGGCTAATAGACAGGTTTTCTGATAAAGGCTTAGCCTTTTTATTTAAACTTGCTAAGCGTAATAACCAGCCTTTTTCTTG
>Ga0209384_1000952_pt1 | contig 16223 bp, 4 predicted proteins | sample CoawatmetaG05DNA_FD_187511 | JGI IMG/M metagenome (GOLD analysis project Ga0209384, IMG submission 187511) | Marine microbial communities from the West Antarctic Peninsula - Coastal water metaG058-DNA (SPAdes) (version 2) | ecosystem: Environmental > Aquatic > Marine > Coastal ... | reverse complement strand
AAACACGCCTGCAGAATCTCCTACTTGCTTCATGTGGTCAAAAACCGTCATGTCACCAACCGTAGGTTTGGTAAATACTTCAAACATCGCTTCTGGGTCTTTATTTTTAAAAGAGCTCCATCTTAATTCTTTCTGTTCTGGTGTGAATATCTCATTTTTGATAGGAATGCCAACCGTATTGGCTTTTTTCTCTTCCAATAACTGACGCTCATCCAACCTTCTTATAAATAGTAAATAGGTAAACTGTTCTATGACAGATAATGGGTTCGAAATTCCACCGGTCCAAAAGGCTTCCCATATTTTATCTACTTGTGACTTTAATTCTCCTGTGATCATATATTGTTATTGTTGTTTTGTTTAATGTAAAGCTGTGAATTTACACATTTTCTATATTTTCTAAGTCTAAATTTTCTCCTAATTCTAGTGCAGGAATGCTTTTTATGGCATTTCCCGCAATTCCTTTTATAGATGCATGCATACTTATAGCATTGTCTACAACTTTTCCAATCTGTTTTTCACGTTGTTTCCAGATACGAGACATCGCATTTTTTTCTTTTTGCAAGTCTACTTGCATTTGGCTAAATCCCTCTACAATACCTTCCATTTGTAAATGAAATTCGTTACTTGTTAGAAAATCATATAACATCCCCATTTTATCGCCCTTGTTCTCTTGGTTTATTTTTACCATATTCCATTGAATAATAGTGTATCGTAAAACGGCAGATAAACTTTTAAACTCCTGGTAAGTACAAATCCAAATTCCTTCTTTCATACCCATTCTATCCATATCTGTTGGCATTACTTCTGTAACTAAAACGCCAATAGTTGCCCCTTTATCCCGGATATCATTTTTAAATTTTTCAATCCAATTGCCACTAAAATTTTTAGTCCTTTTACTTTCATAATAAATAGTGCCACAATTTGTTTCTTGCCTTGTATTTACCGTTTGTAAACAATCTGCACCATTTGCTCCTTTTTTAATTTCTTCAATCGCATCTAAAGGAAACTGGCTGGCTAACCATTCCTCTATTGCCAATTCCATTATTTCTCCCTGCAGCTGCATAGAACCTTGCTCTTGTTTGCGTTTCATGTCATCTGTTAACTTTTTTTGATCTTCTAATTGCTTTTCTAGTGTTTTAAATTTAAACTCTGAAGCTTCCTCTGTTTGCCTTTTTATCTTCTCTTTTTCGTTAACGAGCTGTTTACTGTATCCTAGTTCTGCTGTTAATTTTGCATGATCACTAGCTTCGCTTACTTCACGTTTCAATTTTTCTATTTCTATTTCTTTTTGAAGTACATCTTTAACCTGTGCTGATTTATCTGTCAATTCATCTTGCAAAGATTTAAGGAGGTCTCCATTTTCAGCTGCAAGTTTTGCTTTTAATCTTATTTCTATTTGCTTTTCTGCCTCTTTGCTTTGTGTTTCTAAACGCTCTTGAAATAACTCGTTTTCGCGTTTCTTTTTTGCTTCAAAATCAGCTTTTTCTTTTTCAAGTGTAGCCGCTTTTTCTTTTTGAGACGCAACCAAAGTTGCTTGTTTTTGTTGAAACTCGTTTCTTATATTTTCTTCTAATTGCTGCCTTAAAATTTCATTTACATCTATTTGACTTCCACAATCTGGACACTCTACTGCTGTATTTTTACTCATAACTTTTTCTTTTAAAATTAATAACAGTACAAATATATTACTGAGGTGTGCGGTGTGAGTGCATAGTTATTGCAGCTATACATTAAAATAGTATCTCATAAGACACTTCATTCTAAAATAACTTACTTTAAATAATCAATCTCCACGCTTTATCACCAATAGGTTTCATGAACATAAGAAAGACCCTCTTCTATAAAGTAAGGGGTGTCTATTAAATCTGATTTAAAATTGAAAATTCAGTTTGATAACTTACATTAGTTATATCTTTACCTATAGGTGTACTTGAGTCATAAATTAACCGAGACAATTCCGCTTTATAAGCAGCATAATCTAATAGATAACTCACCACGTAATCAATTTCCTTAGGAACTACTTGATTGCCCTTAAGGTGTAAAAAAATATGTTCTGAAATTTTATTAACAGGGTATAGTTTAACATATTCTTTATCATTTTTAATTGTATTCACCTTAATGATGGCATCGTCATTTTCAACAAACTCCAATAACATTAAATTACCTTCATTGCTCTTACCATTGCTATATATATAATTGTATTTTTTATCTAATAAAATCCTTACTGGCACTTTATTGATGCAGCCATTGTCATAACCCTGCAGCAGAAAACCTCTTTTTTGTGATTCATAAATAGGTAGTATGTATTTTACATCTATGTTATTTTGTTCTTTATCCGAAATGAAAAAGTTCCCATTTAACTTAAGGTGAAAATATACTATAGCCTTTTTATCATTATTAATAGTAGTAGAATTAACACTTTTATTTTCAATCTTCTGTGAGCTATAATGATCAGTTTTAGATAAATTAGTATTTAAGTTTAGTTTTCTAGAAATAAATTTGACAATATCATTTCCAAATAATTCACGAGTTTCATTCCCTTGTCTTTGATAAAATTTATCTTTTAATGTAACTGCCTCATAATATTCTGGAATTACAATTTCTAGATACTCTTGATCGTTCACTGTTTTAAATATAAACTCTAGTTGACCATTTATATCTTTGTCTAAGCTACGGACTATCTCTTTTCTTATTCGTCTTTCATAAAAATCATGATCTACCTTATCACCTAAAGCTTTAAAATCATAAGACAAGCCAGATATATCCCCTTTATCATTCACACCTATAAACAAGGAACCGCCAGATGCATTTAAAAAACCAGTAATTGTTTTTAAAATAACAACAGATTGATCTTCAATATTCAAAGAACTGGAGCCTGCATAAAAAACAAACGATGTTTTAAATTCTCTGTTTTTACCTTCTCTACCTAAATTTGTAATTTCGATTTTCGTTGCTTCATTTGATTTGAATTCATTACTGGAGGTTTCTAAAATAATTTGTTTTTGAATAATTGTTGTGTTTAACCTGTCTTTTAGAAGATAATTATCAATTACTTTCTTCGTATGAAGTGATAAGCTTTCATTTTTAGATTGTTCAAATAAAATATTATGAGCCATTATTAAACTTGACAATTTATCACTTGGTTCTAAAACTAGTTCTTGATTCAAAATTCCTTTTTTATTAAATAAAGCTAGCTTTTCGTAATCCATATTGCACTTTTCTAGTTCCGCATATACATCTATAGTATTTTCATCTACGAAGTCTTTTACTACAAATTCACTTGTAGAATTTAGTTTTGTAAAATCATCTATAGTTGTTATATAATTTAATTTTGCATCCGCATAATATGATTTACTGTCTTTAAAAATAGAACTAAGTAGTCTTAGTAAATTCAACAATCTTACTTTTTCACTTATATCCAATTCAATATTAATTAAAGCTTCAATAGTGTTTGTTGTAGACTTTATTGCTACTAAATTTGAATTTGAATTTTCAAAACTATCTTCAACATCCTCTTTAATGATAAATTCTTTTACTAATAAATGACGAATTTTATCATGACCATTTATATTCGCCGAAGTGGCTCCAACTAATTCAGTTATGAAATTGTTTTTTTGTTCATCTCTATCAATTATTTTAAATTCATATGTGTGATTCACCAGTAATTGAGTTTCTGAAAATTCAACTTTTGCCAAACATGCCTTTTCAGTAATAATTATGTGAGTATTATCTCTATTTACGCTGACAACCTGAGCAGCTACAATATCATTTATTAGGTGGAGTGTTCTCGTAACTTCCCAAATACTATTTTTTAATTTATAATTAACTTTATCGATACCTTTCTGAGTTTCTATTTCACACTGTAATACTAATTTTTCACCGGGATGAATCAATCTATCCATTTCAACTTGCTCAAAACCAAAAGAATTTGACCAGTGTAGCATACCGTCTCCAGAATAATCAGTATGGCTTATTGCTAAAAAAGAAAATTTCTTAGAACCTCTAGAAAATTGTTTCATAATACATTCAACTTCGGTCCCATTTGGAGGAAAAGCATTTTCCTTCACTTGTTTATCCTCTTTGGTAAATAAGCCATTGTATATGGTATCCCAGGATTTTCTTCCGTGTTTAAAATCAATCCCTAGATCACTGGCATCTGTGCGTTTACCCGTTGCAATTATTATACTTTCATTGAAAAAAGAAGTTAACTTTTTATACTGAACATGAACCCCCCCTAAAGAACTATCGTATAGATTATTGGTAAACAAAGCCCATCCTTTTTCTGTTTTAGAAATAGTACCATTGTTCTGGTATATTTTTTTTGCTGTTTGCGTGTTTTTCTGAGATGAACTTAACAATGGATAACTTATAGGTTCTAAAGATTCTAAATATAAACTTTCTCCAGAAGATGGATCAACAATTACAATTACGGCATTTACTAAAAGTGTTTTCTTAATTTTATTATCTTCTGTTTTTAAACTTAAAAATTTATAGAATAATGATTGGTTATAAGATTTCCTAATTAAATTGTTTTCAATGATTGATAGTTTAATCTTAAGTTTTATGACATTTAAAACATTGTCAATATTCTCGAGACTATCTTCATCAAAATCACTGTTGACTAATGATAATCGGCTATTGATATTCTTAATTTCTGTATTGTTTACATATTCTAAAACACGATTAATTTTAACGGCATCGAATTCCTCAATTAGATTTGAATCTGCTAACTTAGAAATTATCTGCAGTATTTCTGGAGTTTTACGTTTGTACAATTCATCTGAGCATAGTAAAACTTCTTTTAATACTTTTAATTTATCATCAGTTAACCTGCCACTTATATTTAGGCGAGTTAAAGTTGTATCGATGTAGATGTCCTTATCTGGGGAAATGATAACAGCTAAGGCTTTTAGTTTGTTTTTTGCATTTGATATCTGTGTTTCAGCCTTGTAAATTATTTCGTCTCTTTTAAGGGCGCTAAAATTTGAAAGAAACTTCGAACCTTCAATCATCCATTCTTCAAGTAAAATATAAAGCTCTAGTAGAACTATTGATTGCTTATACTCATTGAGTCGTATTTGATTTCCAATTTTTTTATCTAAAAAGCTTAAATATGAAAAGAGCCATAAATTTTGTTTGTCTTTATTTAAGACAACTGGACTTTCGTATGTTCCTTTTAGAATTTGAATGAATTCTTTTTCACAATTATAGAAAAGTTCATTGATGTCTAAACTTAATTCGCTAAACACTCTTTCTGCACTATAAAAATTTATTATAAAATTAATTTCATCCAAACTAAGTACTAAGAAGCCATTTGGTTTGATGTATTTTACAAATAAATCATATGAATCCTCTTTTTGAATATTTTTATAATCTTTCGCTATATAATCATTAAAGAAAAGTCTGTGTGTAAAACCATATTGATCATTTAAAAGCAGATATTTATAATCTTCTCCTTCATCTTCCTCTGAAATGACATTAAACGTATATTTGTTACCAATCGAATATAACTGATGTATTAAATACGATTTAGAGAAATGTAAAATGGCATTACCAAATTTAATATCATGTATATAACATTTAACAATTTTAGGAGTTGGTAAATCTTTTTGATATTCAAATATTTTGATTTTAAAAGTAGCCTCTTGATGTTTTAAAATAAACAAACTGACTTCATCATTTATATCTTTTCTCTCAACAACATCAAAATCGTAAGTTTCTCCAATTTCTAAACCGTCTAATTCCTTGTTAAAAACTAAGTCGATGCTGGAAGTTTGATGTAAGTATACTTTATCAAATTTTATCAGATTAACCCTGCAAAGTATATTTGTAGGAATAGGTAATTCTTTCTGATTCGGAAATAATCTGACGGAATATATACTCCCATTGTATAATAATCTGTAATAGGCATATTCACTTTCTTTGTCAAAAACATCAATAACCTTAAAATCATAATTTTCACCTACTAAAAATTCATTATTGTTTGTTAAATTTAAAATTGGTAGAAAAAAATTTATTTTATTTTTTTCTAAATCAATATTAGAAATTTTCAAATCTATTTTATTGTTTACAATTATCGTGTTAAATGACAAAGGCATAAAAAACGGTTTATATAAATCGTTGTTAGAAATTTCGTAGCCTTTTTCTTTTTGATTTAAAACATCAAACGCATACCAGTTATTAGCAATGTAATGATTTAAGACACTATACTCAAAAAGGGCTTTGTCATCTACCGAATTATAATTGTTGATTTTTAATATTATTTTTTCTTGCAAAGGGAGGCTTATAGGTGAAAACGTATAAGTACTTGCAGTTACATCATCCTTTACTAATGTAAATCTATTATTATGTTCTTCAATAGTAAAATAACGATGTTGATTCGGCTTCAGAATAGAAGATCGATCTACGGAAGAATTTAAAGGTACAATTAACTCTGAAGAATCTTTGATCGCTGGATTATTTTCGTTGATCTTGGCTAATTTTGAGTCTGCATGAGATATTCGCCTACGATTTTCTACTTTTTTCCTCGCTGTAGTGCTTGTATAAAGTTCTTTAGCTAAGTTTTTTTTATTAGCATCACTTTGAAAACCATTTAATAAAACCTGATATTCTATATCTGTAATTTTGGCAGTTGGCCTTGCTTCCACTAAGTAACCATTTTTCTTTAAATGACTAATAGCTCGATCTAAAGAAATATTTAACTCTCTTAATACTTTGTTTAATCTTCTTTCCTTTTCCATATTCTTTACTTATTACTTAGCTAAATAATTTTAATTAAGAATTAATCACCATAAAAAATATTCAATAAATGATATTCTATTATGCCAAAAAACACATGATATTTTATAAATTGCACAATATTATTACTACCTACAACATTTACAGGGGCTAAATGTCTTGTCCTTTTATTTATGGACTTCTTCATTGTTTAGTTGTAATATCAAACCTTCCTTAAGGTTCTCTTTAGCAAAAAAGAATACCTATGTGCTATTTATATTTATTAATCTATACTAATGTTGTAAATTAAATCATGAGAAACATCTTTTCTTATTTTAAATAACTGATTTTCGTAAGACATCTGTTCTGACTCTAACCTGTCTATTGGTTTTAGACCGTGCGCTATACCACCATCTATTCGAATGCTGAAAGAAATTTTATCTGATTTAAACTCTAAATATCGGTAATGTGGCAGTTTTGAAACTTGTTTTATTTGTACTTCAAAATTATAAACCTCTGCTAAACGCTCTAAATCGTAATTATAGTCCTCTAAAGTTTTATAATTATGGATGATATAAAAGGGAGCAGAATAACTTTTAAAAACTTCTTTTGTTAAATGAACATCTAAACTTTCTACCTCTATAGCGCATAAACTTTGTAATTGGTTCACAAATTGTAAGAGTAAACGCATTGAAAACTCCGTTAAATTGAATTTATCTAGATAAGACACTTTAAAAGAGTTTCCTTTAACCTTTGAAAGAAAATCGTCAGTTTCATTTAGGTTCTCGAGCATTAAATTCGCCAAGCCATTACTTTCACATTTCCTACCGGGAATTGTTGTTAATCTAGATTCATACAAATTACTTTGATTAAATTCTGGTACTGCAAAAGAATTGTATTCTTCTATATTTATACCCGTAACCTTATAGAAGTTTTCTTGAACATTTTTTGACCAAGCATCTGCCAAATTCATATATGGCTCTTTGGAGACATATGTTATCTGCGTGTCATTTTCAAGGAGCAAAGAAAGGTGTATTGGATACGTATGTATCTCCGTTTTATTTCCTTTTTTAATACTATAATTATGTGACAATAATAATAATGTTAACTTTTCTTGATTATTGGCATATGTTAGATCTCCTTCGACAATAAAATTAATCGTACAATTATCTCTTTTTATAAGCTCTAAACTCTCTAAGTTCTCTAATTCCCATTCGTTACAATTGGAATGGATATGGATATTTATTTCTTTTAATCCATAATGGTAATTTTGACTTTTTATTTCATCATAAAGACTTCCAAAAATAGTATTTACTTTTAATTCGTTTTTTTTAAGCTCTTCGGGCAACTGATTGGTGTTTGCCTTTTGTAACCATGCGACTGCACCAACGCTGTCTAAATCTTCAATATGCCATTGCGTAGCTCTGTCAATTAAACATTTAGTGCACGCTGTTTGATTACAGGAACAATCATTTAAAACAGTATATGCCTTTTTAAGTATTTCCTTTGTTAATAAATTAAATTGTGAAGCATAACCGGCGCCACCTTTGGCATTGTCATATATAAAAATAGTTTGATACCCTTTGTATTTTTTAATTCCAAAACCAAGTTCAGACTCTTCAATTGCAAGGTATTCAGCGAATGATTTTGTAAAAATAACTCCTAGGGTATAGGCTAATTTTTTATCATTAATAAAAGATCCATCCGTATTTGTCAGTCTAATTTCTGTAAAATCAGTCTTAAATCGACTTCCTAAAATAATATTAGATTTTATATTGTTTGCAGAACAAATATTTTCGCCCTCGTCATTTTTACCACCTCGTAATCTACTATGTCCTATTAGTTTGTCTTGTTCTGTTTCTACTCTGCCACAATCAAGACATAAGCTGTAGCCTTCTCCATTTCCTGTATTATAAAATAAAATTTGAGCCTGTTTTTCTCTCTCACTGGTTCTAAAATCTAAATAACTAGTTTGATTTGGATTCCATGGATCTATGTTTAAAAGCAGTGGTTCTAAGTATTGAGGTTTCGATTTTTCTGAAATAACTCTTGTTGGTTCTTTGTACAAGTCGATCGCGAAGCCCACTGGCTCAACTAGCTCTGTAAGACTGCCAGTAGAAGACCCTAAATCTATTCCAACAAAAGAACGCTGCGTATTACACTTTGGGCAGTCATCTTTTACCTTATCAGAACCTTCTAAAATCCGCTGATATCCGCAGGAAGTACAAGATTGAATCGAGTTCCTTTGCCCAGTAGCTCCATGATCATTTTTCATTACAATACCAGCAGATTGATAATTCAACCCATCAATTAAAATAGTATTCCCTGGAGAAAACTCTGTTAATGCTCTGGTAATCGGATAGCTTGGATTTGATTTTAATCTGTTTGGATTTTTTTTATTCAAATCTCTGATGGTTAATTTTTCAAAATCTACAATCCCTGTTGGCAATCCTGCATTAGGCAAAAAGCTTTCTTCTGCCAAATGGTTTAATACAAATTTTTGTAGCAACTGACCCTTTCGATATTTTATTGTTTTGTAAGCTGGACTATTTTCACCAAACTCTTTTGCCAATTCTAACATTTTATGATCATAGGCCTCTCGCTGTTTTCTTAGACTTACAACCACCACTTGAAAGTTATCGATTACAAGCAGTACTAACTGTTTAGGTGTCGTTGTTTTTAATGGAGTGCCTTGCACCAATGTTTTTAAAGCTTGTTCGAAAACGGATACTGCTGTTTTTTCTAACCAATTAAGAAAATTTTCTGCAATGGTTGGTGTTCCTTTAAAAAAGAAAACCTCAATATTTTCTTTGATATTAAGACCTTTAAAATCATTGATTTCTTCTCTAATATAGAGTCCAAAAAGCAATGAGTTTACGTGGCGTTCAACAATTGTTTTACTGTCAAAAGCTAATTTAGGCGGTGCAATTTCGTGCTCTAGCGCCCATTTTGGGTTGTTCATAGTTCGCAAACCAATAGGATTAGGTGCACAAAATGTAAGTGCTAAAGATTTGTTTTCAGAACGCCTACCTGCACGTCCTGCGCGTTGCAAATAGTTCGCTGGCATAGGAGGGACGTTGCTCATTACTACAGCTGAAATGCCACCAATATCTACGCCCATTTCCATCGTTGTAGAGCAACTTAATATATTTATTTCTCCATTTTCGAATTGTGCCTCTAACTCTTTTAATCGTTTTTTATCTTGTTGGGCAGAGTGTTCACCCGCCAAATAAAGTTTATCAAAATCAAATATTTTCTCGTGAAGGTCATTCCATAAACCTTTTTCTTTTGCTAAGGCGCTATTTTCATTCAACCAACTGTCTACAATTTCTTTTTGAACTTTTTTATTTTCAGCAGTCAAATGATACGGGTATTCAAAAGTTTTGAATTGGTGCGTATTATTAGGTGCTATAATATACGTTGAAAGATTTGTAGGGGTAAGGTTTCCTTTTATCCATGGAGAATATCCTCTGAAAGATGTATTAATTAATCTATTGGAAACAGGGCATAAGAATTGTTTACCTCCAATTTCCAAGGCTGTTTTTTCTTCAAGATTTAATTTGTAACCTTCTCCATCCTGTGTTAGTATCTTAGCTCTTAAAACATTCCAAATATTTTCTAATAAAGAGTTTAGTTGGTCTTGTTGTTCAGAGGTTATCTCTTCTTTGATGTCCCAACCAAGACCTGCACAAATGAGTAATGTTAGACGCGGTTGTGTAATAGCTTTGGGATTAAATACTGGCCATTTAGCGACATTTACAACCTCTGTATTTGAGGGGTACATAGATTGAGAATGATAAAATTTTGAAGTAAATATTCTAATTTTATCATCAAAAAAAATATGTATGTTTTTCCGAATAATATAATCTGCTGCTATTTTTAGTAAATCTGACCATTCTTCTTTTGATATTTTTAAAATTTCAGCCAATTTCGGAAGCGCTTGATTTTCAAGAGCAGGATATACAATATTTACAAGACCTAAGTTTTCCAAGGATCGCTCCCTCGGCAACCTTCTCGAAAATTGATCAAAAAGAAGTGCTCTTGCATAGGTTTCTCCTTGGATAACGAAATTTTCTCCTTTTGCAGCCTTACTGAAGAGGGTTTTAAACTCCTCTTTTGACTCAATAAACTTACTAATTTCTGCCCAAGAAGATCTGCTGGAAGAGCGCACGTTACTGCCCTCTTTATTTATTCTATTATTGAGTTCTTCGATACTCTTTTTGATATCTTTTATAGCGAAGGGTGGGGCAGTTTCTAGCTGTGTAACTTGATACGCTCTCCGTTGTGAAAGTTCCTCAATACTCGCATTTTCTTTGTTGTCATTTAACTTTTTCAATAGAAAATGATAGGACTGATAGCGTAACCAATTACTTTCTGCATCAATATTTATTAATGCAGCGATCTTTGCAGTTCCTTGACGGCTGTCTGTAAATGAAATATACTTTTTCCCTTCATACAGGGTTTTACCTGTTATCTCTTTAGCATTTTGGGTTTGGTCCAAAACAACATCCGACAAAATCCGATTTGTAAATGCGGAAGAAATTCTATAATGTATTGGGTTTTTGTCATTGTTACCACAGCAGGGACATTTGGTGTCTTCAAACATTAATAAATCTTGACCGGATACTATTTCATTGTCTTTAGAAATACTGCAAGGTTCTAAATGGGCATCTTTAAATTCTTGGTTTGGATTGTTTTTCAGAAATCGTACGGCAGCATCATTTACATTCCTTTTGCTATCCTCACTTTGTGTTTCATCATTATTTTCAATATAAAAAGCATCATATCCCACACTTGTTTTTTGAAATACTTTGCGAATATTTTTTTCTTTGGTCACTTCACCCTCTAACATCATTACACCACAGCTTCTGCATGAAATCAATTCTAATAATGGATGGCCACAAGTACATTTTTTTCCAGCTACAGTAACCATTGTGCCAATCACTTTGGATGGGATGTGTGCTTTGTGTTTATCGCATTTCGAATTTGTACACGCATATACTCCACCAATACCTCTTGTAAAAAAATGACCTCTTACAGGTAATAAATTATGATTGCTAATTTTTTGCTCTGCCAACTTATCTATTACTGCCAGTTGCTCGTACTTATCAGATATACCTAATGTTTTTCCGATTTCTGATTGGCTTAAAGCAGCAGATTTTAGTAACTGTTTTCTAATTTCAATAATTTTAGTCTTTGTTAAAGTCTTAGATAAATCAGCGATGTTTGTATCTTCAATTTGATCGTTTACTCTATCTCCTTGGATTACGACTATTTGTGCTTGTTTGATGCCACATAAATCAGCCATAAATTTTTTAAGAGTATCTGTGTTTCCACTTCCTACAGTTGCAGAAGTTATTGCAAAACGAATGTCATTTATATCAACGGCAAATGCGGTAACTACTCGGCGTATAAGCAAGGCCATTTCAGCAGCTTTAGAACCAGTTAAAGTATGCGCTTCATCTAATAAAATCCATCGCAATGTCCCTTCTGATTTTTCGAGTATCGGTACATCTGCGTTTCTGACAAGCATGTACTCTAACATTGTTGGGTTTGTAAATAGTATTTGAGGAGGAGACTTCCGTATTTGATCCCTTGAAATCAATTCAGGAAAAGCCTTTTGATCGTCTTTGTAATTTGATTTATTTGCAGTGTCTCCTGTTAATAGTGCATACCGTACACCCTCTAAAGCAGAACACCAGGCATGCATTCGCTTTCTTTGACTGCCAATCAAGGCATTTAATGGATACAAAAAAATAGCATTAACCCCTTCCTTGTTTTTACAGTTTTCGTGTATATCATGCAATACAGGAAGCATAAAACATTCGGTTTTACCAGAGCCTGTCCCCGTAGTTACTGCAATAGATTTTTTCTGATCTAGTAATGTTTGCCAACTTTCTATTTGATGCTTGTATGGTTTTCTATCTATTGGAAACTGAAAGTCTGGATCCTTAATTGTTGCCAATGCTTTGATAAATTCTTTCTTAAAAATAGCTGTAGTTTCTCCAAACGTGTAATTTCCTTCCTCCCAAGGAAATGTATTTTGAAAAATTGTTTCTGCAATGATCGGTTCTTGAGTCAACAAGTATTTAAAATAATCTTGCATTTCTTTATCGCCAGTAGCCCAGAGGGAAAGAATAGAATCTGTTAATCTATTTTCTGTTTTCTTGTAAAATTCTTCAAAATTCATGTGCTTAGCTTCTTTTTAAAACGTGTAAAATTATTTTATTATAAAAGTCAGTTCTAGGATAAAGACTGCACAGATACTGACTGTATTGTATGTTTCTCCTGACTATTTTTCTTAATTCATCTCCTCCCCAAATTGGTGAAGCTGTTTGCGTCTCAATAATTGATTCAGCAACTGCTATAGGTGCTTGCAAAAGTAATCTGACCATTGTATGGTCTTCCATTTGAATGTTGTAATTACTACTAACTTTTGGACTACTGTAGGGTAGTTCTTTTAAAACGCGCGCACCTAACTGAGATCTTAAATCTAAGATATTTCTTTGTGAAATAGATTCTGATTTAATCGGGATACCTCCAACAAATTTAAAAAGCTTTTGCAAACCTATTTCACCCATATAAGAGGAAATAAAGTCAATAATTTTCTCATAATATTCAGAGCCAATCAGCTCTATTATTTCATTTATTGCAGTACTCCAGTCTTTTTTTGCTGCCCAATGAAAACAAATTCCTAAATCTTTTTCTATTTCTGGGATTGCTTTTTGTACGTATTCTATAGTATCTAATTGATGCGTTCCTAAAAATAAAAATGCTCTTGACGCCACTTTAGAACTTCTTGAAATGGCCCGTAATTGATCAAAAGTTGAAAAAGGGATGTCATATTGTACGCAGATATTAAAATATTTCAGCACTTGTAGCCAGGAATCCTCATTAAATTTAGTGTTTAACAATTCTAAATGAAATCGATCAATACGTTCTGTTTTGTCCATTTCTAATGTTAACTCTGAAGTATACACAAAGCGAGGCATTAATTTATGTACTTTATTTTTTGATGAAATTATTATAAATTGGTTTGAAATATTGGTTTCTGGAATGGTATATACTGCATCAGATTCCATCATAGGTATGACTTCAATATTTTCTATCGCACAATTTACCGGTACTGCAAATAACTCAAGTTTATCAGTTGAATTTTGCAGGCTTAGACTTTTTTCCAATTGATTAGTAATATCAAGAAGGTGACTAAATCCTGAGATTTTATATTTTTTCTTATTCCTTCCTTCGGATAGTTCTAAGGTCACCGTGTTTGTGAACTCCATAGCATCTGCTAAATAAAAGAGCCTTACTATTTCATCTTTAAATGATATTAGCTGCTGTGTACTCTCTTTAATTTCTTTTGTAATTATTACATCTGGCTGTAAGCTATTTTTAATCTTTAAGAGAGTTTCACTATTTGGCGTACTCAAAATACGCATTCCATAAATATTTGCAAGTGATAAAGGTTGTTCTTCTTGAATAATTTGTCCTTCTTTATCTGTGATTGCCATGCCTTGAAAAGGTGAAATTAAGTCAACTAATAACTTCCTTTTACCAGTGTATCCCACCATGGCCTTCACGAGGTTTGGTATTTTTGAAAACTCAGTATTTACTTTTAGAAAAAGGTCATCTCCATTTTTTTCAATTTGTATTAATGAAGATTCATATAGTTTAAAACGAAAACTGTCAGGGTTTTTGAGTGTTATTTTGGCAGAGTGAATGGACTGCTCAGAATAAACGGCTTGAAGGTTCCCAATGTTAAAAAAAACATCGTGCGCTACTAATTCTTCTTTTTCAATTTTTAAATCAAAACAACCTGTACTAATAAATTTTAAACTAGAAATATCCTCCCAAGGATCTCTTGAATTATGCTTTCTTGTATATACTTTAAACCTGTTTTTTTGAATAGCGTAGCCATCATCGTCGTAAACAAATACTTTTGGAATATCTTGTACAACTGGTATATTTGATTTTAACATCCACTTAGGTTTCTTACTTTCTATGATCCAATCAAATGCATTTACGCCACTTATAAATGTTCTTTTTTCTTCTTCTTCCTCTTTTGACTCTATGATAACTTCACCTTCGAAAGGCATCCAAGCTAAGGTTTGTGAAAATAATTGAACATCAGAAGTATGAAAATTTGAATACCAATTAGAAGGAAATAATACTGCCGCTTCTTTATTTGGAGACATTGATCCTTTAAGTAACCTCCATTCTTTGTCATTAAATTTTGACCATAGACTAGGTTCTTCAATGTTTGGAACCGTTTGTATAAAATCGGTTATTTCAACCTTCTTATTATCTACAATTACATAAGTCTGTGGTAAACCGTCAGAAATATTCCATTCTTTGTTCTCCTGATTATACCAATCAGTATTAAATTGTCCATCAGTCATTTTACGGAAAATACAGATAAGATTATCTTCAATATAAAACTGATATGCTTGGGCTACAGGTTCAAAACCTAAAATATCGCTTAGTGCTTCTTTTGTATATTTATTCGCGAGGCCAAGTCTTAAGTTTATTTTACATTCATCATCTTTAAAACTTAACAACCAATAATTTTTTGGTTTTGATTGTCTCACTTTCCTTTTTAAGGATGCTTTTTTTATTTTTAAATGACTTGTTATTTCTTTTAAAGATTCGTCAGAGTTTAATAGCTCATCAAACTGTCCATCTTCATTTAAAATTGATTTTACAATCTCGAAACAGTTTTCATAAATCACATCATTTTGACTGGATTTTGGCAGCAGGTTGGTAATATGTGTTTTGAAAATGAAATCTTCTATTGCTTCTGGCTGTTCCTCTAAAACGGCCTCTAAAAAAGACTTATACTTTCCGTGATTTTCTGAAATATGTTTTAAAGGCAGACCACCTTGTAATAATAAAGTCTTAAAATAAAGCGTATTTTGTTTTTTAATCCATTTTACATTGAGCATATCAGCACCTTGTTTGGCAATTTTATAAAATTTGTGCTCATCAAAAAAGTAGCGAATATTACCCTCTAAAGAAGTAAATACGTCTTGCTTACCAGGATTACCTCCATTGTACTCTTTTTGCCACCATTGCGCATAGTATAAAGCAACATCTCTCGGGTCAATACTAAATTCAGAAGTGCATTTTAAGGTGTTTTTTAAATCATTTAATTCTTCTTTATTAAGGTGATATTTCCACAAGGGCATACCATTATGTTGATTTAAATTACGTTTTCGTAGTAAACTAGGGAAAAAATTCATCGCTTTTTTTTATTAGGTAAGACAAAACTATAAAACAGTTGTGCAAGGTAATTGCATCATTTTTTTCAGTTATAGAATTTTCTCATGGCTTTTATATGCGCACTCATTTCTTTTTTTAAATTATCGGGTTCTAGAATTTGTACATCTTGACCATAAGATAAAAGTTGTTGCACTAATTCTTTATTAATAACTGCTTCAAACCAAACCTGGTCTTGTTTTTCTTCTTCGAAAAACTCTTCATAATCTGGTAAAAATGGCTTTGTTTTA
>Ga0209384_1000950_pt1 | contig 16227 bp, 17 predicted proteins | sample CoawatmetaG05DNA_FD_187511 | JGI IMG/M metagenome (GOLD analysis project Ga0209384, IMG submission 187511) | Marine microbial communities from the West Antarctic Peninsula - Coastal water metaG058-DNA (SPAdes) (version 2) | ecosystem: Environmental > Aquatic > Marine > Coastal ... | reverse complement strand
ACCAGAAGACATTTTTTCAAATGTTTCAACAGACATTGTAAGAGTACAATCAGCATCCTGATCTTCTCCACTTACAGTATTTGGACTTGATTTTCCGTCAAGAAAAACACATCCAGCACCTTCGAAATCAAATTTAACAGTTGCTCCAAGACCAGTATCTTTTCCGGTAATACCTTTTTCAAATTGTGCTAGTATACTTGCTACGTCAGCCATATTTTTATCTCCAATTATAATTAATAGAGCATTATTAAACATTTTATGTAAAAGATGACAATATATTTATTTTGGTATATTTTCTAAAAATAGTCATTATAACAATAGGTTAATGAAAAAAAGCAATATTAAACCACCTATTTTTTGGCAAAAAGCTAAAAAAATACTCTCTAAAAAAGATAATAAACTTTCAAAAATTATAGATAACTACCCAGATGATTTTTTATTTAGCAAATTAGATCCTTTTTATACATTAGCAAGGTCCATTGTCGGACAGCAAATATCTGTAAAATCAGCCCAATCAGTTTGGAATAAATTAGAAGTTAAGATTATTAGAATTAAGCCTAAAATTATTGCAACAACACATTCTGGTACTTTAAAATCTGTTGGTCTGTCTAGACAGAAAGTTGGATATTTAAAAAACCTTGCAAATGCATTTATTGAAAAAAAAATTAAGATCAAGATGTGGGACAAGATGACAGATGAGGAAATAATTTTAGATCTTACTCAAATAAAAGGGATAGGAAGATGGACCGCTGAAATGTTTTTAATATTTAATTTGTGCAGAGCGGATATTTTTCCTCTTGATGATATAGGTATGATAAAAGGATTATGTAAATTATATGACATCTCGTATCCTTCAGAAAGAAAAACTATAATAAATATAGGCAAAAAATGGAAACCGTATAGATCGGTGGCTACATGGTATTTATGGAGATCATTAGACCCAATTCCTGTAGAATATTAATATGATTAAAGATCAAATCTATATCTATACATTTTATAGATTTAAAGATTTAGTAAAAATTAAGCTACTAAAGATAAAACTTGAAAAAGTATTAAAAAATAAAGTAGTCCTTGGAACTGTTCTGTTAGCAAATGAAGGTATAAATGGAACAGTTTCAGGAACAAAAAAAGATCTAGACGAATTTATATTTCAAATTAAAGATTGTTTAAAAATAAGAAAACTTTCAGTAAAAATTTCACATAATAAATTTATACCATTCTATAGATTGAAAATTCGATTAAAAAAAGAAATAGTGACTATTGGTGATAGCTCTATAAAACCTGATAAATTGACTGGAAAACATATTCATCCAAATAACTGGGATAAAATAATAAATAATAAAAAATACTTAGTTATTGATACCAGGAATAATTACGAAGTAAGTATAGGGTCTTTTAAAAATGCAATAAGTCCAAAAACTAAATCTTTTAAAGAGTTTCCTGAATCAATAGAAAAATTGAATATACAAAAAAATCAACCTATTGCTATGTTTTGTACCGGAGGAATTAGATGTGAAAAAGCTTCATCTTTTTTGTTAAAAAATGGTTACAAAAATGTATCTCAACTTGATGGAGGAATATTAAATTATTTAGAGGTAAAAAAAAATGTTCGAATTAATTCTTGGGAAGGTGAATGTTTTGTGTTTGATAATAGGGTTGCAGTTAACAATAAGTTAAACAAAGGTACGTATGAGCAATGTTATGGGTGTAGGCACCCTATTACTAAGCGAGATATGAAATTAAAATCATATAAAAAAGGGGCTAGTTGTAAATACTGTATAAATTTAAAAACAAAAACAAAAATACAATCCTCTTCTACTCGTCAGAGTCAAATTGATATTGCTGAAAAAAATAACACGAAGCATTCGTTTAGAAAGATTTACACCAGTAAGTAAAAATAAAGGTTTTATACATTTTCAGAAGATTTAATAAAGTTTAGAAGATTTCCATTCTCAAATAAATGACCTCTAATTAAAAATTTTTCTGCACATTCAATATCAGTATCTTTATCGCCTATCAAAAAACTTTTTGACTTATCAATAGGCCACTTAGTAGCTGCCAAATCTAACATTCCAGTATCTGGCTTTCTTAGATATGATAAGTTTAAATAGTCTTTCGTATTGTCAGGATGGTAAGGTGAAACAAAAAATTCATCAATATGGGCATTTATACTTTTAAGTTCATCATTTATATAGTTATGAAGAAGAATAACATCTTTTTCACTATAAAAACCTTTTGCTATTCCTGATTGATTAGTTACCACAAAAACATGGTAACCATGATCATTTAGATACTTAATAGATTCTTTAGCTCCTTCGATCCACTCGAAATCATCTATCTTATAAAGATATCCTTTTTCTTTATTTATAACACCATCTCTATCAAGAAAAGCTGCTGGCTTTAGCATAATTCTGATTCTATTATCTCGCAAATAAGATGGCCAATTGCAATATGCATTTCTTGTATTCTATCTGGTCTCTTTGCTGGAGCAGAAACTAAAATATCACATAGACTATTCATAGTAGTTACTTCAGAACCTGTCATTCCAATCGTCTTGATACCTATTTTTTTAGCAACCTCTAAAGCTTTAATAATATTTTTACTTTTTCCACTCGTAGAAATTACATATAAAACATCATTTTTTTTACCAATAGACTCTATTTGACGTGAAAATATTTCATCAAAGGAAATGTCATTGCTTATTGCAGTAATTGCAGAAGTATCAGTGGTCAATGCAATAGAGGCTATGGGCTTTCTATTCTTAAGATATCTTCCTACTAATTCTGCAGATAAATGCTGAGAATCTGCTGCTGAACCACCGTTGCCACAAAACATTATTTTACCGCCCATACCCAAAGATTCAATCATTAAGTTTGCACTCGATAAAATTTTTGAGCAATCATTTTCAGAAAGATTGTTAAAATTTTGAGATATTTCTTTAAATGTATCTTGAATTAAATTCATAATCTTAATCATATTATAAAAAAAACTAATTACTAGAATTGTTAATTATATTTGTTGTGCTGTATCCAGCTAAAATATCGATTAGATAAATTTTTCCACCATTATCTAATATAAATTCCTTGCCAACTATGTCTTTATTTATGTAATCGGCGCCTTTAAACAATATATCAGGCTTAATTTTCTTTACTAATTCTAATGGTGTAATTTCATTAAAAACAATTATGGCATCAACTTCATCTATTTCAGATAATTTGGCAATTCTCCGAGATTCATTATCTATCGGTCTACTTTCTCCTTTTAGTGATTTAATGGAACAGTCAGAATTAAGGCCAACAATTAAATAGTCACATCTTTTTTTTGATTCTAGTAATAAATATAAGTGTCCTTTATGTAATAAATCAAAACAACCATTAGTAAACCCGATGATAAAATTATTTTCTTTAAATTGAGATAAATTTTTAATTAAATTATCAATTTTAAAATTTTTATTTTTCATTTTTAATTAACAATATCTCTATAAGTAAGAGATTCTGTTCCATATTTTTCCACAACAAGTCCTGCAGCATAATTTGCAATTGAAACAGAATCATACATACTTAAACCTATTGATAACATTAGTGCTAAAGTACCAACAACAGTATCCCCAGCTCCTGTAACATCATTTACTTTTTTTGCACTTGCATTAATTTTATACGTATCACTACTATTAACTAAGAGCATACCATTCTCAGATCTTGTAACTAATAATTCTTGAATTTTATTGTCTTTTATTAACTTTCTTGAAAACTTGATTATATCTTCTTCACTTAAAAATTTCTTTTTTGAAGAAGCTGTAATTTCTTTTTGATTTGGAGTTAATAAATCAATATTACTATAAATACTTAAATCATTTTTTTTAGGATCACCTATAACCATTTTTCCATATTTTTTTGAAATTTTTATTATCTGTTGAATAATTTTTTTACTCAAAAAACCTTTATTATAATCAGATAAAATAATTATATTGTATTTTTTAATTTCTAACTCAAGTCTTTTAAGAATATATTCTTGAGACTTTTTACTTAATTTGAAATCACAATTTTCATCATCAACACGTATAATATGTGAAGACTTGTTTATATACCTAGTTTTGACTGGAGCTTTAAACGCATTAACTTTAGCTTCAATTCTCTTTATGTTTTTTTCACACTTAATTAGTCCATTAATTTTCTTTGAAACATCATTATTGCTAGATAGGTAAAATATTGAAGGTCTTCCACCCAAACTACTTATATTTTTTGCAACATTACCGACACCACCTAACTGGTACTTTTCACTAGTAACTAACAAAATGGGGACTGGAGCCTCAGGAGAAACTCTATCTATTCTTCCATAAACATAACGGTCTAAAATAATATCACCAATACAAAGAATTTTAGAATCTTTAATATCTTTTTTTTTATTTTTTAAAAGCTCTTGGATTATTTTATTATTCATCAATATTCTTTTTATTTTTTAGATAAATTTTATATTTTTTCCAATCATCTTGTGAAATTATGAACCCAATACATTTATTTGAACCACATTTACATATATGATCTTTAAAATCTTCTTTATCAAATGGGTAACCATAATCATAATTTAACTCTTCTCCTTTTTTAATTTTTTTTACAGAAGAAATCCAAATTTCATTTTTAATTATATCAACTTCACAATTAGGTTCACATGAATGGTTTATATATCTTGCATTGTTATATTTAGGACATCCATCAATGTCATATTTCTTATTAAGTTCAAAAATATAGACTGATCCCTCATTTTTTTTATTTAAATATTTCTTTATTCTTTCTGCAGATCTTTTATCTCCTTCAGATTTAGTTATTTTTTCACCAATATACTGGATTATGTTTATTCCTTTTTTAATATTGTCTGTAGCAAAGACACCAGTCCCATGAACCTTTGATTTTTTGACTTGATACATATAGATTATTTTTTTTAAAGTTTTTTACCATATTAAGCTTAATAATCAATTAGATTAATTCTCTAGTTTATTTTGATTTAGTGAATGTAAATAAAAACCTAATGGTAGATAATATATTATGTTAATCCAATTATTAAAAATATTCATACTTGGCTGAAATGGCCATAGAGTTAACAAAAAGCAAATAAGCAAGCAAATTTGATAATCGTCAAAATGTATTTTCTTATTAAAAAAAATACTTATTAAATGAAAAATTAAATTTTTTCCTACATAAAACATTGCTATAATAAAAAATAGTAAACCTAGTGTTCCTGTTTCTGACATAACTTGTAAATAAGTATTATGAGGATGAGTGTTGCATGTAAATTTACCAAAATTATACCTATCCTCCAAACAGACTTTTCTATATGTTTTTGGTCCAGTTCCAATATATAAGTTATCTAAATATATATTCCATGCACTTTTATACATTGGTAAATGCCTAGGAGAATATTCATCTGATGTTATTCCTAATTGTTTTAGAGTATGATTTACGTTTCTCTCTTTGATAGATGGAAAGTTAATAGAAACAAATGTAATTATAATAATAGAGACAATAAGTGAGAAAACTCTTATAGATTTTAGATTTGATAAAAATATAATAAATGCAACTGTAGAAATAAGTAAAAGCCCAAGAGCAGTTCTTTCACCGCTAATAAAAATTAAAACATCTGTCAATATTAATAATATAAAAGTTACTAAGACATTTAGTTTGCGATATTTATTACTAGAAAAATTAAGAATTAGAAGTCCCACAAGTAATGGGAAAAGCCTTGCTATATAACCACCCATATATAACTTTTCATTAAATAATAAAGTAAGTCTTGCGTTAGAGTTAGAAACAATGCCAAATATATTATAACCAAAATTGTATTGATAATAACCACTAAATAATGCAATTAAAAAAATTGAAAATAAAACTATAGTAAATTTTTTTGATAAATTAGCATTTTTGTCAAGTAAGAACCAGACTGCAAGAGAGAAAAAATAAAATCTAAAATAAAATAAACTCGATTCTAAAGATAAATATATAAAATTAGATGATATGGAAGTAATTATTAGAATAAAAATAAAACTTATAAAGAATATTGAAAATGGATTTAATAAGTACTTCCAATTTTTTTCTATTACAACTATCGATAAAAAAATTAACACTATTATAGAGATAAATAAATCTGGAAGAAATGGTCCACTTAGTATAGCAAGTGGCAATCCTAAAAGAAGAATTTCTGAGAAATGAATTAATTTTTTTTTTAAATACAATGAAAGATTCTTATTAAAAATTTATTCAGGCTTTACAATCTTAATTAGCTCTGTCTCATTTTCATCTGATAATCTGGTTGCTATAATATAGTTTAAGATTGAATAAATGCATCCAATGATAATCCCAAATAATATTGCCAATATATAAGTTGAAGTTTTAGATCTACCAATTTTATCAACAGTTATTCTGTCTAAATTAAAACTTGTAATAAATGAAGAATCTTTACTCTCTTTATATGCCTTCGTTAGATCAAAGACAGCTTCCTTATATAGCTGTAAATCATACTGAAGGTACAATAAATCATCAATGAATACATCAGCTTTTTGTTGATTCAAATTTAGAATGGTGTTTGCAAGCACAGGATCTACAAAATTAGTCTTTTGTTTAACTCCATCTTCTAATATCTCTATCTGACGGGTTAAAATTTTTGATCCAAAAAAATATCTATTACTTTTATTTAATAAATATTTACTATTACTTTTATCTCCTACACCTTCAGCTAATATTCTTACGAAACTGGAGTTATCCTGTACTTGATTGCTTAATTTATCATAATTAAATTCTGGTTCATCATAACCCATTTTTTTTGCGATAGAGAGATTCTGTCTAAGATTTACAATCTCTTTATTAACCAATGCAAGTGATAACTGTTCTTCTTTACTAGCATCAAATTCTAAAAGTTTTTTTTGTCTATACAATCTATCCATGTGTTTCAATCTTTTAAAATCTATTTCATTTTCTTTTTCTATTATAAGTTGATCAAAAGCCCTAATCACTTTATCAACTACAATAGTTTGAGAATTTAAAATTAATCCTTTAATAATATCTCTGTTATGTTTTGCGCTAAGAAGGGAATTAAAAGAATAAGTCGCCAATAGTGTTTTATTGCTTTTAGAATTAGTAATTATAAGACTGTTATATAAAACTTCGGGCTTAATTTTTAGTTTAATATTTTCATCTAAAGTTTGATAACCATCATAAAAATGACGTTTATTTAAAAAAATTTCGTTTTGCATATCAAAAAATATGGTGCTTTGAAACTTTGTTTTTTCTAGAGCAATGAGAGTATTTGGATTCATCGAGTAACTAAAATAAATTTTTTCACTTACATCTATTTTTGTATTGTATACAACATCAATGAAGAAATAATAAGCATATGTGATGAGGAGAGTAATTAATGTGCAAATAATAATTTTATTTGCACTTTTGACTAAAACTAAAAAATATTTGATTAAATCAAACTCATTATTTTTATACTCAAAATTTATATTATCACTCATAGTTATGATTAATTATTTTTATATCTCAATACAATACACAATTTTATAGATTATATATCATTATTAAGCTATAAATTATTTGCCTAATTAAAATCTTTCTATTTTCTCTGAAACGAATTTTTTTAGTATATTTACAATGCCTTTTTCATCATTTGATATTATACAATGATTAATATTTTTTAAAATTTCTAAAAGTTTAGGTAATCTAATAAAATCTTCATTGGCTACCATTATGTTTTTATTAACTTCTAAAATTTGTTCTTCAAATAATAACTCCTCATGAATTTTTTCACCGTCCCGTAAACCAATATATTTTATTTCTATATCACCATTTGGATTTTTTTCTGTTAACTCGGTTAAACCAGATAAAGATATCATTCTTTTTGCTAAATCAGTAATCTTTACAGGTTGCCCCATATTTAGAACAAAAACTTCACCTCCATTACTGATCGATGCAGAATATAAAACCAATGATACGGCTTCAGGAATAGTCATAAAATAACGAGTTACATCTGGATGCGTTACTGTAATTGGTCCACCTTCATTTATTTGACTCCTAAAAAGAGGGACAATAGACCCTGAAGAATTTAATACGTTACCAAATCTAACCATAGATAAAACTAGACTTCCTTTAGTTTTAACTTCTTCATCTGCAAAAGCTTGTATGCACATTTCAGCTAGTCTTTTTGAGCTACCCATAATACTTGTTGATCTAACTGCTTTATCGGTAGAAATTAAAACTAATTTCTTTGAATTAAATTTTTTTGAACTATTAATCATATTTAATGTGCCATGCACATTATTTACTATTGCTTCAATTATATTTTCTTCAACAATTGGCAGATGTTTATAAGCCGCTGCATGAAAAATTATTTCTGGTGAATAACTCTTAAATATATGCTCAATCCTTTTTTCATTCACTACAGATATTAATCTTGAAATAACTTTAATATTTTTATTCTGATTTTTAATTATTTTTTCTATTAAGCTTGTTATTTTATATAAATTAAACTCACTATTATCTATTAAAATAATAACATTTGGATTATATGAAATTACCTGTTTTGAAATTTCTGATCCAATAGAACCACCTGCACCAGTAATAAGAACATTACTGCCTTCTATATCTTTGTTCAAATTTAATAATTCAATATCTACTTTTCTCTCCAAAATATCATCTAAATCTAAATCTTGTAGTCCTTGATAGGACACATAGTTATCAATAATATTATCGATACCAGGCAAGGTTTTAATTTTAATATTATAATTTGAAATTTTATTTATAATTTTTCTTCTATTAAATAAATTTAGACTAGGTATACAGAGTAGAACTAAGTTTACTTTATTTTTTTTTATATAACTTAAAGTTTCTGTAGGTGATATAATCTTAATATTATTAATTTTTAAACTATGTTTTTTTTTGTCATCGTCAATAAATGCAATTACATTATATAATTTATTTGATTGCATTGAGTTATAGCATTGTATTCCTGCTTCTCCAGCACCATAGATAAGAATTTTTTTAGCACCATCATTTTTTACATTCATAAAAATATTTTTTATGAATAACCTGCTCACAATAATAAGTAAAAAAAATAAAATTGGTTGAAGTAGCCCAATTGATCTAGGAACACCATAAAATTTATAAACAGATAGAACTGTTAACATTGTTAACATAATTGATAGTATTGACTTACTTATATGAATTAAAAAATCTATATTTATATGCCTGTTAATAAATTTATAATTTTTAAAAATTATAAAAAATAAAAGATAAGATAATACAAATAATATAAAAGCTAAAACTTGATTTTCTCTTGGGTAAAAAAAAGATGATAGTATTTGATGCTCATTATCTAATATTATTAAAAATGAAATCCAGGTAGCAAAAATATTTAAAAATAAATCTTGGCAAATTAATAATACAGTTTTAAATGCTCTTGATATCTTATTTAAACTACCTAATAACTGAAATAATATATTCATTAGTGACTAATACTGTTTCTTTTAAGAACATTTATAAATGTTAAAAATAGTATTTTTAAATTAAGATAAAGTGAATTGTTTTCTTTATAAAATTTTTCTAAATCTACCTTTTTAGTAATTGATATACTATCTCTGCCATTAATTTGTGCCCAACCAGTAATCCCTGGTTTTTGTAAATGAATATTATTTTTTGTTCTCAATTCGATTAAGTCATATTGATTAAATAATGCTGGTCTAGGACCAATAAAGTTCATATCTCCTTTTAGTATTGAATACAGCTGTGGAATTTCATCTAAGCTAGATTTTCTTAGAAAAAAACCTGGCTTTGTAATCAAATTATCATCTTTTTTTATAAGGTCTGTTGCTTTCTGAGGTGCATTTGCAATCATTGTTCTAAATTTTGGCATAAGGAATATTTTATTTTTTTTTCCAATTCTTTTCGACCAGTGAATAACCGGTCCACTTGAATTTAAAATAATCAATAGTGCAATAATAAACATTAACGGAAGTAAGATTAATAGAATAATTGAAGCAAAAATTTTATTTATACTATTTATCATTTATTTATTTATCAATTAATTCTTATAAAAGACACTTTTATATATATTTTAAGTTTTAAAATAGTTGTTTTTATATTCTATACTAGCTGCTAATAAGACTAAACATGATGCATTTGGAGAATATAAACTTCCTATTAAAATAGTATAGAAGAAAGCGCTATAAGAACCATTTCCAGTTGATCTTATGAAAAAAAATAGATAAATGAGGCCAAAAAATCCAAAGGTTCTGACAAACAATAAGGGTCCTGAAACTGCAATTTTACCACTTACTGGTTCAAACAACTCTGGAATAAATAATACTCCAAAAGGGTGTTGATATATTGTTTCTATAGAAAAAATAATACCACTAAGTCTTTCACCATCAAGCTCCATAATAATATCTAATATATTTTTATTTCCCTCAACAATTTTCATTAAAATATAGTCAATTTTATAATGGTTGGTCATTGGTATTTCAAAGATTTGATAACTTACATATAATAAATATATGAATAGAATAGCTATAAGTGATCTAATTGGAAAATTTACTAAAATAAAGAATAAGAAAATAAAGATACCTGAAGTAGACCTTATTAAAAGTACTTCAAGTACAGCTAAAGATAAAAGTGGTATAATATTATTTTTTCTTATTTTATATCCGTATCCTATTATATATATAAATAAAACATAAAAACTAGCCCTCGCAGGCTCTGAGTATAATATTGAACTGCCTCTATAGGATTGCCCAGTACCTAATCCACCTTTACTAAATAAACTAGAAAATATCGGGTCTAGAGGGGTCAATACGTTAGTATTCTGAACTATAGCTAAAATAAAAAAAAACCAAAAAAATATTCTTGCAGCTTTTCTAATTTCAAAAAAAATGTAATCCTTAGAAATAATCCATAGACCACTTAAGAAAGTAATAAGTACTACTGTGTACTTTAATAACAGAAGACTAAAGCTATATTCACTATAGCCTTGTATAAAGAATACTATAGGAAATAAAAAGCCTATTAATATATATAAAGTGTTATAATTAGGTTTTATATAAATTAAAGAATATGGAAGTGTTTCAACTCTTGTATTAATAGTTCTAATTTCGTTACTTACTAAACTTGCTAAAAAAGTTGGGACAAATAAAAAAAAATATTTGAAAAATAATTTCATTTTTGAATTAAGATATATTAAACTTTACTTATAGATGATATTTGACTACGCAACACCAACAAGTCACTTTTCTCATATTTATTATAGCACTTTGCTGGCTTAATATCTAAATTTAACTCTTTTAAAAGATTTACATCACTGGTTATAAAACTATTGTTAAGAAGTATATTTATGTAGTCAATATGTCGAATCCTATTTTGGTAATGGTTTGGTGGATTAAAAAAGAACCATGCAATACTACTGTACCTAAGAAAATTTAAATTAGATAAATTTTTATCAATATGTGCATAATGATCACTATAATCAACACAAGATATCAATAGACCATCATTAATTAATAAATTTTTTATATTCTTTATAATTGGGTCAATGTCTTTTAAAGGAATATGTTCAATTGTGTCTTTGGATACACATATATCAAACTTAACTTGAGGTTGATATTTTGCAACATCAACAGGCGAAATATAATTTATCCTAAGTTCAGTTAAAAAATCTTCAATATTGTTAGTTTCAATTTCTGTATTTTGACCAAGAATAGATGAAATTTCTCTGTACGCATCAAAACAAAGTCTTGGGTTAATCATTTGATTAAGATCAACAACAGTTTGATATAAATTTTTACAACTGAGTGATAAGAAAATATTTTGACCTAGATTCCTCCCTGCTCCAAATTCTAATAATCTAATCTTTTCTTTATCTTTATAATTTTTTATTTTATTTAAAGTATAATCCCAATCATTATCTATAGACAAAATAGGCTTTAAAGATCTGCGGGTAATATTATGTTGAAAATAGTATAATATTTTCTGAGGCATTAAAAATAAAATCCAAAATGCAATTAATTTAATTAACCAATATTTTTCAATAATTTTTGAAATTTTTTTTAATAAAATTTTCATTACAATGATTTTTTAAATTTATTTAAAATACTAGAACTTATATTAAGATATAACCACCTTAAAGTTATAAGTATAGAGTGAATAATAAAAATAGGAATTGATGCTAATCTACTCCAATTTAATTGGTTTACTAACACATTTCGTAACTCCATATTAGACTTATATTTATTTTTATAATGTTTAGAAGTATCATTAACTTTATAAATATAGTTGAATTTATTTGAAGTATTTATAGATGGCTTTAAATCTAATATTTTATTCCAATAAACCCAATCTTCTTTTCTACCTTCATAAAATTTTATTTCTTTTGCCAAACTTGATTTTAATATAACCCCACCAAGCAAAAATGGATTTACTATTTTTCTAAAGTAAATTGGAAATAGTGGTACTTTTTTAAAAATTTTCATATTTTCTAATTGAATATAAGATTGCGTAATTAGAAAAAAATTATTTTGAGATAAATTATTACTAAAGTTTTTTAAATCATTTATGGCTTCATGTAACAACTTATCACCAGAGTCTAAAAAGATTGTAAAACTATTTTCAGCATTTATATCAATTTTACTTAAGGCATAATTTCTAGCCTGAGATCTTGAAGCAATTGGATTAATATCATAGATATCTAATTTTAAGTTTTCACTAAGGCTTGTATTATTATCAGGAGAATAATGGGTATTATTATTTAAGATTAGAATTAGTCTAATATTAAATTCGTCTAGCTTTAGGCTTGAATTGTTGACACTTACAATTGTTTCCTCAAGATCCTCTAAACTCCCAACAGGGGTTACTATATTAATATTTATATTCACAAAACATACCTACCATTTTGGTGAATTTAGTACATTTTTTTTATTAAAATTTTCATTTGTTAAATTTGCTAATAACTTAATATCATCTAATAAACCATTAGAAAGTAAAATAGGATTAAAACCTATACTTTTTAGTCCTTTATTTGATACTTCCAATTCATTTTTAGCCAGCTCTTTTCTTGGATTTTCTATTGAATCAATTTTAGCATTATATTGTTTGGCAATAATTTCAGCAATTTCTTTTACAGATAAAACTTCTGAGACTTGATTATAAATTCTAACTTTATTTGTATCAAAGCTATCATTTTCTAATGCTAATTTTATACACTCAGCAGTATCACTAATATGAATGAAGGCTCTTTTTTGACCACCTTCTCCATAAATCGTTAATGGAAAATCATTTGCTGCTTGGGTTATAAATCTATTTAATACAGTTCCATAAATTCCATCATAATCAAACCTGTTAATAAGTTCTGGCGATTGTTTTGTTTCATTTGTTTCTATGCCCCAAACAATCCCTTGATGTAGATCAGTTATTTTTAGCTTCCAGTTCTTATTATAAAATTGAAATATAATTTGATCTAAACTTTTAGTTAAATGATATATGCTTCCAGGATTTGTTGGATATAAAATATCTACATTTTTATTTGTTGAGGGTATGTTTACTTCAAGATACCCTTCAGGTATAACTCCAAAATCCTTAGAGTATCCATATACTCCCATTGTTCCTAAATGTATTAAATGAATATCTCTATCAATATCGACTATTGCAGAACACACATTATGTGTTCCCGATATATTGTTATTAATAGTATATCTTCTTTCATTGTCTCCAATCATTGAATATGGAGCAGATCTTTGTTCAGCAAATTGAATTATAGCTTGTGGTTTAAAGTTAGCTATCACTTTTCTTAAAGCTAATGGATTATTTGCTATATCGATATTTTCAAAATCTATATTTCCTATTTCTTTTTTAGCTACTGAGACCCGTTCATTAATAGTGGCAATGTTTGTCAGACTTCCTGAAGAGAGCTCATCATCAATTAATCGTCTTGATAAATTATCAATTATAAGAATTTCGTGACCACTTGCTGCCAGCCTTAAACTAGTTGGCCATCCACAAAACCCATCACCACCTAATACAATTATTTTCATACTTATTTCAATTTTTTTTTAATTATTTTATAGCCTCTTATTTTAGCCATTGTTATAAAGTATAGTTCTTTAGTAACAAATAAACTATATATAAATTTAGCACATTCAATTAAAAATCGAATAAATTTTTCATGTTTAAGTTTAACAAATATAATTTCTATTGTTGGAAAAGTTGATTGACCACCTAATTTAAAGTCTACAATAATTTCACCGCTATAGATTATGCCATATTTATTAATATTCTTATTCATCCAGTCATTATCAGCAGATACTTTTAAATTTTCATCATAGAACAACTCTTTCTTATTGGGCGCTAAGAAGCCTTGATGTGGTGGAACAGTTCTTAACCCACTTTTAACAAAAATCTTATTAGTTGGCTCATTGTCTCTAATTATTCTAATATTATTATAAATTTGGTAGGTTTTAAAACTAATACATTTTTTTTCAGAGAGTCTATTATTTATTAAATTTATGCAATCAGAATTTACAAAACAGTCCCCTGCATTTAAAAATAATAAATAATCACCGCTGGCCTTTTCAATTCCTACATTCATTGCATTGAATAAAGAATTATCAAGGTCCCAATAGAACTTTCTAAAATCACTTGAATAAGATTGGGTTATTTCTTTCTTTTCTTTTGCTGAATAACCAGACAAAACTAAGACATTTTCATGACAATTTGTAACTTGGTTGTTTATCGAATCTAAAGTTTCCTTCAGTTCTTGGATATTTTTATAAGAAATTGTAATGATAGATAATTGCATTTTTTATTTTGTAGGCATCTTATTAAATTTTTCTAAAAATTAAATGTTTAAAATCATACTGGTCTCTATTAAGAGTTTTATGCATATGAATTGAAGGATTGTCAAAATTAAAAATACAATTGTAACCATGATTATACATAAAATCTAAAAAACTTATTTCTGAAAAAAATAAACAAGGAAATAAGGAATCTTTCATATTATTTTGCAATACATAAAAATCGTAATCTAATTTTGTAAAAACTGTGTCAGTAATTATTATATACTCAGGCTTAATAGTAAAAATTTCATATAAAAAATCTTTATATTTTTTTATATATTGTAAAGAGGATCCAAAATAAACTATATTAATATTTTGCATTTTTATTGCATCTAATGAAGCTATGTATTTAATAAAATTAGATTTACTGTTTGGAATCTTATTATTAATTTCTTCAACAAATTTATCAGTTTCAAGAATAAAAGACTTTACATCTGCTTTTGAAATTTTCTTTATAGATTCATAAATTGGTGGATTACCTCCACCAACATCAAGGATGATATAATCTTTTTTGTTTAGAATACTTAATAAAATAGGTAATATAATATTTCTATCTACATCAGAAAAATTAATATTTTCCACATACTTACTTGCTCTTTTTAGATCATTTACTTCGAGAATATAATCACTTACTTGAGTTGAAAACTTTTTTGCATCTTTTAAAGAAGTGAACTCTTGTACATAGCTTTCTCTACGTTCAGAAATTAGAATTTTTTTTAAAAATTTTTTTATTTTTGTAAAATACATAACTTTTTAAAAGCTAATATTATTAATTTTTAATGAGATTTTTTTTGCTTCTTGAAGTTTTAATTCAGGATACATTGGGAGAGTCAAAACTCTACTAGCTAAATAATTAGTTACTGGCAAATTATTATTTGGAATTTTGCAATATTTATCATAACCACCATGCAAATGACCGGGCACAGGATAATGTATACCACAAAAAATATTATCTTTTTTTAATCTACTGATAAATTCATCTCTATGTTCAGCAAGTACTACATATAGATGATGTACATGTTTTATATTTTTTCTTTGTTTAGGCAGTTCAATAAACTTATTATTAATTAAGCTTTCATATGTATTAGCAATTCTAATTCTTTTATTGTTATCTTTAGATAAATATTTAAGTTTAACATTTAAGATTGCAGCTTGAATTTCATCTAATCTAGAACTTTGCCCAGGCTCAATAGTATTTCTACTATCATCCCAACCAAACTGACGACTTTGTGCTATTCTATTTGCTATTTTTTTGTTTTTTGTTACAACCATTCCTCCATCGCCTATGGCTCCAAGATTTTTTGTTGGATAAAAGCTAAATGCTCCAATATGACCAATTGAACCAATTTTTTTTCCATTAT
>Ga0209384_1000943_pt1 | contig 16280 bp, 16 predicted proteins | sample CoawatmetaG05DNA_FD_187511 | JGI IMG/M metagenome (GOLD analysis project Ga0209384, IMG submission 187511) | Marine microbial communities from the West Antarctic Peninsula - Coastal water metaG058-DNA (SPAdes) (version 2) | ecosystem: Environmental > Aquatic > Marine > Coastal ... | reverse complement strand
CACAATATTCACATAGCTATCCTGCCCAAGCAGAATTATTTGGTTTAAGTGAGTCAATGGCGCAAGTATTCGTAACTTTCAAAGGAGGTGTAACTGGCTCTGGTTCTGGTATTGTGATTAAAAAAAATCATGTTGCTACAAACTGTCATATTTTTGCAGATAGTGATGGAGTTAATGTAGTTAAGTTCTTTAAAACATACACTCCAATTTCCGTATACGCTGACTGGGAAAATGATTTATGTATTTTAAAGTTTGATAACTTGCCGTTACCTTCTGTCAATCTTAGACCATCAAAAGATTTAAGCTATGAGGAAAAAGTTTTTTCTTTAACATTTCCAAATGATAATCCAATGCCACTTCCTTCTTATGGAAAAATTAAGGCGCTATACCCATTCCAAAAAAGTCATATCATAAGATCTTCTGCGGGCTTTACAGTCGGCTCTAGTGGAGGAGCATTATTTGACCTTGATTTTAATCTTGTAGGTATCACAACATTTAAAAGTCCTGGAAGAAGGGAGGGCTATTATTATTGCCTTCCAACTGACTGGATTAAAGAGTTACTTGAAACAAAAGAGCAAATTAACTTAAAAAGTAATGCAGCTCCATTTTGGAGCCTACCTGAAGACCAAAAACCTTTTTTTATGAGGGTTGTCTTACCTATGCAAAATGAAGATTGGCCACTTATGTTAAATATAGCTAAGTCATGGACTCAAGCTGATGAGGAAAACGCTGATGCATGGTATTACTTAGGTTTTGCTCAAAGAAAAATGATGAATTTAGATTTTGCAAAATTATTTCTCAAGCAAGCGCTCAAGTTAAACAATATGCACTTAGATTCTTTAACTGAACTTGTTGAAATTAGTATCAAGCAAAAAGATGAAATAGAGTTTAATAAAATTGTAAATTCAATATCAAAGATTGATGAAAGCCTAGCCAAATCTTACTTAAAGAACGGTTTATTATGAAAGATAATTGGCGCGCCCGAGAAGATTCGAACTCCTGACCCCTTGGTTCGAAGCCAAGTACTCTATCCAACTGAGCTACGGGCGCAAAAACACAGATAATTGGCGCGCCCGAGAAGATTCGAACTCCTGACCCCTTGGTTCGTAGCCAAGTACTCTATCCAACTGAGCTACGGGCGCGTGGGCGATATTATAACTTAATTTCAAGGATAATTTAGGTGCAAGATTATCTACTGTGACACTGGAAGTGTTAGAACCGGACCAACTTTTTCTATGTTCCCTGATTGTAAAGCGCTTATCTGATTAAGTAGCATTAATGTGTACTTACTCTCCATATCATTATCTTTGATAAAAAACCAATGACCTCTATATTTTACCTTTACAGAAGCATTACTAGGTTTCTCTTTATGAGAATAAACAACAAAAAGATCTGAGAGAATATCTTGCCAATTAAAGTTTTGGCCATCTTGTTTTTTGGTAACCTTAACTCGGTTATTGATGATGTCATCATGAGGTATAAGAACTCCATGGGACAAGAAAAATTGAATACCTGCTAACGACCTTAAATTAATTTCAATATTTTCCACTTCTGTTCCGCTTGAGAAACTTGTAGTTAATGGAATAATTGTATTTTTAGTGGATAAATTTAATGCAGTCAGAAGAGTCTTAACATCTTTTGATTCACTATATTTTTCCCTAATTCTAAGTGCAAGCTTATTACGATTACCTTCAAATTGATAACCAAAGCTAATGATACTTTTTTGTTGAAGTCGGTAAAAAATATTAGCTAATACTTTAAATTCTTTATAAGATGGCTCAAGAGCCGGGGTTGGCCCAGATGCTTCCGATGCATTATTTATACCATTAATTTTATTAGCAGTTAGCCTCAGTAACCTTTCAATACTCCAGCCCGATCTAGTTAGGAGCAATATAATTTCAGGTTGAATCGGACTTAATACATTTCTTACATAATTAGATCCCTGAAGAGGTAGGTATGTGATAGTTGGTTTTTCACTATAAGACCCATCAGTACGGATGCCAAGATTGTTATTATCCGTACCTTCAAAAATGTTAGCTATTAAACCACCGCTTCGCTTCCATTCAAGAGCAGTGGATACACTATTAACTTCTAAAATCGCAATACTATCGGCATACCTTCTTCTAACTAAATTTAATAACATCTCCTCGTCATTAGTATTTGCTAGTACCTTATTGTATTCATTTCTTCCATTTTCCATGAAGTCTGGACCAAGCTGAGAGCAGCCTGACAGCAAAATTATTAACAAAGCTATAGCTAGTAGGAGGGGGCGTTGATATGCAATTTTATTGAAAGTTATATACACAAGAACATTATAGATAGTTTTAACTTACTTAGCTTTAAAATTAATATTAAATTATTGGAATAATAACTGAGATATTTATTAATATAAATTATACCTAAATAGTTGATTTATTTTGGGCAACTATAAAAACTGAGCGTGTAGCAGCTGTAAAATCACATTTAATAATATCCCAACCTGCATCTTCCACAGCTTTTTTTAACTTATTTAGTGGATAGTTTTTAAAGCCAATTTCCCACTGGTGGCCTAATTGACCATCGACTGGATCTCCTTTTTTAAAAGCCCTAAAACTATTCCTAAATTTAAAAGCTGTATGTTTTTTAATAGTATGACTATTTACATATAAACTAAAATTAAGTTGCGGAGCATTGTAAGGAACAGATAAGATTAAATATGGAACTTTACTTTTATAAAATTTAGACAATAAATCACATGATTTTTCAAAAGGAAAATGTTCAAGTACTTCACAACATAAAATACAATCCTGATTTGAATATACCTCAGGGGTAGCTTTCCATAAATCAGCAATAATATGTGAGGAAGCTCCTAAAAGATTACGCTTCATAAAATCTAATGTCGTTACTTCATAACCTGCATTTGCAAGCAAGGCAGTTGGTACACCATATGCGGGCCCTATTTCCATAATACGTTGTACGGGTAAATTTTCTAAAAGCTTAACTTGAAACCATTGGTGTACGATTCTTTTTTCAGAATAGTAAGCGTACCATTGACGCTTATGGGCATCTAATTTTGAATTTTTCATCTTGAAAAGTCTTTATTTAATTAATTTAATTTATGTAAAAAACGTATGATAAAATTATTTATTAAACCCAACATAAGGTATTTAAAATGGCTCTATCAATGTATGAGATTTCAATCCCAATGTTTATTCATAATTTTAATATTCTATCTGGAATTTTATTAAAAGCCGAAAAAAATGCTGAAAAAAGAAAAATTAATAAATCAGTTTTTATTAATGCAAGACTAGCACCTGATATGTTTCCTTTAGTCAAACAAATTCAAATTGCAACCGATATGGTGAAGTTAGGGGTTGGTAGATTAGCTGAGGTTAAAGCCCCAATCTTTAAAGACAATGAAGTAACTTTTTTGGATCTTCAGAAGAGAATTAAAAAAACTATTTCATTTCTAAATAAGATTAAAGCCATGCAAATAGAGGGCTCTGAATCTAAAAAGATCGAGTTTAAGATGCGTATAAATAATTTTAAATTTAAAAATGGCCAAATATATTTGCAAGAATGGATTATTCCACATTTCTTTTTCCATATGACAACAACTTATAATATCCTGAGAGCAAATGGGGTAAGATTAGGAAAGAGAGATTTTGTAAAAATGTAATTTATTCTTAATGCTTTAAAAAATAATTGATATGAAAATTAAAAAATTACTAATCCTTCCTTTGATATTTTTCTCATCTTTCCTTATGGCTACTGAAGAACCAGAATTTAATTTAATACTAAAAAAAGAAAATTTTGAAATCAGGGAATACAAGCCTAAAATTCTGGCTCAAGTAACCATGCAAGGGGATTTTGATGATGCATCATCAAAGGGTTTTAGAGTCCTTGCTGATTATATTTTTGGGAACAATCTAAGTGCTGATGGAAGTTTAAAGATTGATATGACAGCACCAGTTGTTGCAGAGCCTACTTCAGAGTTAATAGAGATGACAGCACCAGTATTAACTGAAAAAGGAAATAAAGAATGGATCATTTCCTTTGTGATGCCTAAAGAATATTCTTTAGGCACTTTACCTAAACCAAACAACAAAGATGTAAAAATTATTAGCTTACCAAAAGAGAAATATGCAACTATTATTTTTTCTGGGCTAGTAAGAGAATCAAGCTATGGCGTACAAATTAAACGTCTTAATAATTTTATAAAAAATAGAAAGCTCATACCCATTGGGCAAGTTCAAATAGCTAGATATAATCCGCCATGGACATTACCTTTTTTTCGTCGTAATGAGTTAATGATTAGGGTTAATTAGATAACCTATTCTGACTTACAATTATTTTGTAAAATCAAATTTTCTTACAAAATGACAGCTATAACCATCTGGATTTTTTAAAATATATTTTTGGTGGGATTCTTCAGCAGCATAAAAGTCAGAAAAAGCGATAACTTCAGTTATAACTGGATCTTCCCATTTCTTTGATTTGTTTACTGTATCAATTGTTCGGAGTGAGATACTTTTCTGTTCCTCATTAATATAAAATATTGATGACCTATATTGAGGCCCTCTATCATTTCCTTGCTGGTTTATTGTTGTAGGATTATGCATTTTAAAGAAATTAAACAATAAATTTTCAAAGCTCAGCTCTTTACTATTAAATTTAATTTCTATACTTTCTGCATGACCAGTATCCCCTCTAGTTACCTCTTTGTAGGATACATTTTTGATGTGACCACCTGAGAATCCAACCTTTGTATTTAAAACTCCAGGTATTTTTCTTATTAATTCTTCAAGTCCCCAATAACAGCCACCAGCGAGGTAAGCAACTTGTAAAGCTTGATGTTCTGTATTAGCCTGTATTTGATTAGTCATAAGCATTAAAATTATAAATAGTTTTTTCATCTCGGAATCATTAAAATAAAAATTATTAGCTAGCAATTCTACATGATAGTGAAGGGTATATGGGGGAAGAATGTTCACCAGACTGATAAAAATAATTTTGATTATTAAACATTTAATTATGGGCACTTGTTGTTCGTTATATATTTTATACATTGATAACATGTCAAAAAAATTTCTTATCGAATGGTGGTCATTAAGACTTTTAAAAATATTAAATGTGAAAGTTATTGTTAATAGTAATCTTAAAAAAATACTAATTAATAAAAATTATCTAATTGTAAGCAATCATATTTCATGGCTAGATATTTTTGTAATAAATTCAATCTGTCCAGTCATCTTTGTTTCTAAACATAGCGTTTCAAAATGGCCTTTTATTGGATGGCTAGCCAAAGCAACTGATACTATTTTTGTAGACCGTAAAAAGATTAGTAAAATTAAAGAGACAACAGTAAAAATAGAATTCTGTTTAGAGAACAAAGAAAGTATTTTTATTTTTCCAGAAGGGACATCGACAGATGGCTTATCTTTACTTCCATTCAAAAGTAATTTGTTTCAAACGGCAATAAATTCTAAAGTAGATATTTTACCAATAGTAATACAATATCAACATGATAATAAATTTACCACAGCACCTTCATATACAGGAGATATGAGTTTGATAGCTTCAGTACTTAACTTGATTAAACTTGATAGTATTGATGTAAGAGTAACAATTTTAAGCCCTATTAGAAAAGATAACAATAGAAAATCACTTGCAAAAAAATCCTACCAAATAATTAACGAAATAATAAAATCTTAATTTTTTTTATTATTTTTAAAATAAAGTAACGAAAAAAGACCAAGTAAAATTAGAAAATACCCTATTTTTTCTGTGGAATTCGGGATTTCGTCTAGTAGTAGCCAAGCTGATACTCCACCCCCAATAGGTGTCACTAAAGATAACATCGATACTAAAGATGCCTTAAGATGCTTTAATGCAAAAAACCATAACAAATAAGCAATAGCATTTACAAAAATTATATTAAATAAAACGATTGCGATGAAATAATCCGTCCATATTATTGGATCAGAGGTAACGACAAACAATGCTAGAAATAAAGGTATTGATCCCCATAACATTTGCCAGGCAGTCATTGTAAGAAGGTCTAATTTTGGAAACTTTAAATGAATTTTCTTTGATAAGATAATTCCACAAGCCCATGAGAAACCAGAAGCTAAGGCAAGAGAACAGCTGAAAATATTATTGTTTAAATTTAAAGGGTTGAAAATTATTAATATCCCTATTAAACATACCGATACTGCAAACCATTGTAAAGTTGATAATTTTTCCTGTAAAAATGGCCATGCCATTACTGAAACCCACAAAGGCATTGTAAAAACTAAGATAGCTGTTCTACTCGCTCCACCTTCAACAAGTGCCCAGATAAGAAATCCAGTAAATCCAGCAGTCTGAAAAAGTCCTAATAAAATCAGCTTAGGCGCTTCTTTAATAAAAATCGGCTTCTTTAATAAAGCTAGTAATCCAAATAACACTACCGATCCAAAAAAATTTCTTAAAAAAGAAAGCTCAGCAGGACCTGAAAAATCTAGTGCTACTTTCATAAATGGTATGTTCGCACCCCATATGAATGAAAGAATAAATAGCCCAGCTATCGATAAATTTTTTTTATTTTTTATAAGAATATAAGCCATATGGTTTGTGACATTAATTTTTAAATATAATTATGAAAATAATTATTTAGAACCTTAACTTAATTTATCGTCGGCAATATGGTACGTTGGATCTTCAAGAACATTTATTTCTACCATATCTTTTGCACTCTCGAGCACTTCTAGGCAGTCTGCACTAAGATGAACTAGATGCAACTTTTTTCCAGCTAATTTATATTTGTTTGCTAAATTATCAATTGCCATCAATGCAGAGTGATCAGCTACTTTAGATAATTTAAAGTCAATAATAATCTCGTTCGGGTCATTTTTGATTTCAAATAATTCATTAAAGTTTTTAACGGATGCAAAGAAAAGTGTACCTTTAAGTTCGTATGTTTTCCAACCCTTTTTATTTTTAGATGTTACAACTTCAATAATTCTCGCATGCTCCCAAGCAAAGACTAGGGCTGATACAATAACTCCTAAAATTACTGCTATTGCTAAATCTGCAATTATAGTAACAGCCCCAACAAGCAATCCAACAAAAATATCTTTCGTAGGAACTTTACCAAATAGTCTTAGACTTCCCCATTCAAATGTTTTCTCAGCAACTACAAACATTACGGCAATAAGTGCGGCTAAAGGAATCATTTCAATCCATCGAGAAAGAAATAACACAAAAGAGGCTAAGAATAGTGCCGTGGCAATTCCAGATATGCGCTTAACCGCACCATTATTAATATTAATCATACTTTGACCTATCATTGCGCAACCACCCATACCGCCAAAAAATCCAGTTACAATGTTAGCAAAACCTTGAGCAAATGATTCTTTATTAGGCCTCCCTCTTGTATCGGTCATATCATCAATCAAATTCAATGTAAGAAGTGATTCAATTAGCCCAATGGCAGCTAATAAAAACGCGTAGGGCAAAGTAATTTTAATAGTCTCTAAACTTAAAGGTACTAGTGGAAAATTAAATTCTGGAAAGCCACCAGCAATTGAACCTAAGTCCCCAACAGTTTTACTATCGATACCAAAAAAAGAAACTATACCTGTTGTAAAAATTATTGCAGCAAGTGTCGATGGAATTGCTTTGGTTATTTTTGGAAAGATGTAAATAATAGAAACTGTTAAGGCTATTAAACCCAACATAATATAAAGTGGTAAGCCCTCCATCCAAACAGATAGTCCGTCAGGGCTAACAGTTTTAAAGTGATTAAACTGCGCGATAAATATAACTACTGCTAAACCATTCACAAAACCAAGCATAACGGGGTAAGGAACCATGCGAATAAATTTACCCAATTTAAAAAGAGCAAAAATTATCTGTAATATGCCCATCAGTATTACTGTAAAAAAAAGATATTCAGGACCATGCTGAATAACAAGTGACACCATAACAACAGCTAGAGCTCCAGTTGCACCTGAAACCATTCCAGGACGACCACCAAAGACTGATGTAATCAAACAAATTAATATAGCAGCATAAAGCCCAGTAAGAGGTGAAACTTGCGCAATAAGTGCAAATGCAATTGCTTCTGGGACCATAGCTAAAGCAACAGTTAGACCACTTAATACATTAGTTTTTATTTCTGGAAAATTATATGTAGATGACATTAAATTAACTAATACTTTCTTAAAATTTAAATTTGATTGAAATAGATCGTGACAATCTAACACATTTTCATTAATTACAAATTGATTTATGAATTAAATTTTCTAATAAATAATTTGAAAAGGGCTGCTACATAATTTTCAGTATATAAAATAACTATTAATAATAAAATAATAAAGACACTCGGGCGCTCTAAGAATAATTCGGACTCAATTTTCTTTTTTGGTTTATTTTTTAAAATAGAACTTACAAAATCATTTGAAAGATTCCCTTTAAAATATTTTGAATCTATTAGAGTTGTAATTTCCAATAGATACTCTTCATATAATTTTGATAAATAACGATCATATTCAGCAGAGGCAACGTTAGGATCTGGCTCGTCCTTCCCACTATCAGAATTTCTGACACCTGTTGCACCAGGCAATGAGTCATATATATCCATACCCCAAAAACCAACAAGTAAATTTCTTGAGTTATATCGAGGAACAGGAACATTTATATTTCCCCCAATTCCAACAAAAATAATCTCGCTCCCAAAATTAAAATTATCCAAATTTACTCTATTAATAGCATTTACCTTAGGCGCTTCATCTCCATCAGTAAAGAAAAGAATTTTAGATGGAAAATTATAGCTATCTTGCATTTTAACAGCAGACTTAATTCCAAATGTTATTCTTGAGTTTCCTTTCCAGGCCATCCTCCATTCAAGTTTATCAATAGTATCAATAAGTTCATCATAATTTTTACATTTCTCAACAGGCTCGACAAGGGAAGCTACATTATCTGCAGCGAAAATATTTATACTAAAAAAACTTCCACACTCAGAAGCATTTACAATGTTTTTAAGTAATAATTTTGTATAGTCAATTCTGGAGATTGAATTATCTTTATAAATTAAGTCCTTTGCATTCATTGATTGGCTAACGTCAATCAAGAACATATAACTAGTGATAGATTTTTTTAATACTAGAACGGGATTATTAATTGCTATTAAGCAAAGAAAAATACTAAATAAAAGAATTAAAAATTCCTTCTTGTTCTTAATTATTTCTAATAAGTCTGATCTCATGGTAATCCAATTGGAATATTACTCAATTCCTGGATAGCTTGCTCTGAAATAATTATGGAAGGTTCTTTTGGCATCGATGAATACAAAATACTTAAATTAAATTTTGCAGATTCATTAAGTGGATTTATCGTAAGAGACTTCTCATAGGCAATCATAGCACTTTGTAGCTTCTGAAAATTTTCAATTGTTAATTTCCCATCATCGCTTAATGGTTTAGTTAAAGCGTCACGAAGATAAATAGTGCCAATATTAAAATAGATAACATCAGAAATATCTGTATTAGGAAATAATTTTAGAAGCATATTATATTTTTCTAAGGCATTACCATACTCACCTTGCTTACCCAATAAATATGCAGAAGAGTATAAGTTAAGTTCTTCATAATCATCACTAACAACTATTTCGTCATGTAGTAATTTAATATTTATTTTATTTAATTGATTAATTTTAATAAATTCATTCACCATAAAAAAAATAGATATAGTCAAAATAAAAATAAAAAATCCATTGTTTAAATTCAATATTTTTTTTAATATAAACATAAGCTATATCCTAAAATTTTTAATCAAAATTAACGAAATAAGTAAGAACAATAATATTTTTAATAGCGGTGGATTATAATTTTTTCCAGGGATATCTTTTTCGATTTTAATTGGATTTTTCTCTTTTGTATCAATATCTTTAATTGCATTTGAGAGTGCATCCGGATTCTCAGCTTCATAGGCCTTATATTCTGTATTAAGTGATTGGAAAAATAAATCTAATTTTACAACTGTTGGCTCCCTACCTTCAAGATAAGTATTACCTGAAAATAAACTTACATCATTTGGTTCTTTTATAATTATCCAATATAAATTTATTTTCTTTTCAGATAAAATTTTAGATATTCTTTTTTTTACTCGATTTGAAATTTTACCTGCACCATCAGATAGTAATATTAATGCCTGAGAACCAGTAGTTTCAATTTCACTGAACATAAATAAACCAGAGCTTATTCCAGAACCAATATTTGTTTGATTAACAGATGATCTTGTAGCAGCATCAATAGCTGCATAAGTATAATCTCTATTTTTCGTTATTTTAGAACCATATAAGGCAGAATTAGAAAATCCAACTATACCAATCATATCTAATTGTCGATTTTCAATAAAACTTTTTAAAATCCGTCTTGTTGCAAGTGATTTTATTTCAGATTTATTATCATCATCACCAATAAAAGGTTTTGCCATGCTTACACTTCTATCAATAACAAAAACTAACTGAGCGCCTTTACCAACCTGAGTAATGGTTGATGAATTTGTCCATGGATTAGCAAGAACAAAGATTGAAATAATTATAATTAAAGACATAATTATTTTTGTTATTAAATTAATTTTTTTTGAAAAATTGTCTTGATGAAATATTTTTATATTACTTATCAGAAATTTATCAGATACTGAAACAAAGAAAGGTAATATAGATAAAGGAAGTAATAAAAGCCAATATATATTTATAAATGTCATCTACAATGTTCTCTCAATAGTTCTGAGGATTTTTGAAAAGTTATATATTTCATTAAAACGAATTTTTGAAAAAAAAGTTTTAGAAGAATAAATTTCAGTAGAAGATACTTCAACAAAAATTTTAATTTCTGGTTTAATTTTCTGATACTTTATATTCTTATCAGTAAATTCGTTTATATTCAAATTATTTATATTCTTATTGAAGGTTTTATTAAAAGCATCAGTTAGAATTAAGATTGATTTCACGTAGTTATCTTTATCTTTTCTCTTATTTAAAATTTTTATTTTCCTATACGCTCTGGCAAATGGCCCATTCATTCTTTTTATAAAAGGGACGTCTATATTTCTATATAAAAGAATTGTTAATACAAAAAAAACAGTTATGCATAAAGCATATAAATATTTTTTATCTACGATAACTAACTCAGGTTTTTTTTGATCAATTGAGTTTATTAAAATACTATTAAGTTTTGACTTTGCAATTCTTGTAAACCAATACGATTGTATTGGCATTGAAATTTTATTATTATTTATTTTATATGTATGAGTTGGTAAGTTAAATTTTCCACTGTCTGATTTTTGATAAATTTGATAAATTATTTTATTTATAAATATATGCTTATCTGATTCTTGAATAATTGTATTAGTTTTTTGTATTAATTTAAGCTCATTATATTTCTGTATGATTAATACCGGAGCCTGTATGAATTTATTATTTGAAATTATTTTATCTTCAATAATAATTAAATCACCAAGCTTAAATCCATACTTTAGGTTTGTAATTGAATTATCAGTATCATAATTTTGCCCTGAGACATTTAAGCTAAATGATAATAAAATACATAAAATAAAATTTTTTTTCATATAAAAATACTCATAAAGTATTTTTGTATTTCTTCTATGTCAATACGCTCATCCACTACTATCTGTTTAAGCTGTTTTTTTGAAAAAATTCGAGAAATTTTCTCTTTTGTATCGTTATATTCTAATAATAGCCTTTCTTTAATTCTTGGCCTCAAAAATACTTCATAGTCTAGATTTAACTCTGAATCGATAAATTTTCTAAATCCGTACTTAGGTAGTTTTTTTATTTCAGCTTCAGATGAAATAAAGAGTGGTATTACATGGTGGCTTGATAGCTGATTAAGTATTTTTTCAATCTCATCTAAAGATAAATGAAAATCTGATATCCAAAAAATTAAAGATTTTTCCTCTGGTAAATACTTATTAATTTCTTTAATTCCTTCACTTGAGCTTGTATTTGAATCAAATAAGACCCCATCTATCCATTTATTAATATATCGTAAATTATCACTAGGCTCTAACAGAAAATTTTTTTTAATTAAATCGTTGTAGCAGAGCATGCTAAATTGATCTCCTTGGCCCACTGCAGACCTAGCAATTATTTTTGCCAGGTCTTTAATTACTGAACCATTCTTCTTATTTACAAACATTGAGCTTGAGATATCACATAAAGCTACTAAATTAATTGGATTATTTAAATTGTAAGTTTTAACGAAAATATTTTCAAAAGGGTCTGTAATTGAGTTTTTAATATCTATTCGAGTCAAATCAGGATGTTCATTAAAATTTTTTGAGCCACTATACTCAAAATCATTACCTATTTTCGAGCTTAGATTATTTCCATACCTGTAATTCTTTGAGCGCCAAGAAATTGAATAAGTAAATTGATCACTTTTCACTTTTAATCCAATTCTGGGGTCGGGACTTTTAAAAGAATCTCATGTGAAAATTGTTTGAGTAGCTCTATCCTATTATTTTCATAAATGCGATTTATCACTAATCTATGTGCCATAACCTCATGAAAAAGATAATCAATGTCAATTGGTTCAATATGGTCTCTCTTATTAATCCATGCACTAACTTTAGCTGCTTTAATTAGCATAATCATACCTCTTGGACTTGCTCCTGCAACAATAAAGTCATTCATATCAACTTCTTTAACATTTATATGAAATTTCTTTGGTTCTTCAGTGGCTAGCCATAAATTTTCTACATATTTTTTTATTTGTTCACTAGCTTGAATATTGTTTTGTATTGCATCAGATAATGTATTGAGTTCTTTACAGTCAAATTTAGGGGCAGGAATACCTTGAACTAATTTTGTAGTATCTTGAAATTTTGTATCAAAAATTATTGAATCACGTAACTCCTTATCTCTTGGTATTTGGATTGAAATTTCCATCATAAACCTATCTCGCGCAGCAGCTGGAAGCTCAAAGGTCTCATTTTTTTCTACTTGATTACGATCTGCAAAAACAACCATATTAGGTAAATTAATATCTTTATTGAATGCGCTTACTGATTTTTCTGCCATTGCTCTTAAAAGTAAAGAATGTACTTGAGGCCTTGCTCTATTTATTTCGTTAAAAAAGAATATTGATAAATTTTCACCTTTTTTAAGGAGGGGGCCATTGGAAATGCTTGGCTTCCCTTCATTATTGATAGATGCGTGATAAATAATATCATTTGGCATTAAATCAACTGTTCCTTCTACTCTCTCGTATTCGCCACCAATTAATTTGGTAATAATTTGTAAAAGTGTAGTTTTACCAACCCCAACTCCTCCTTCTAGTAAAACATGACCTCTTGAGAATAGGCTAATAATAATTAGTTTTATTGCCTTTTCTTGTCCAAGAATAAGATTATTTGCATCTAATTGAATTTGTTCAGCATGGTTACGCCATTCTTGAATTGAATTATTATTTTCCAAAAACTAAAGCCTTTTAAAATTTATACATTAAAGTTTGTTGTCAAATGTTTAGCACGCATATTCTAACATTTTATTTAATTAGTACTCATAAAAATATATTACTTATTACAGATTAAATCTGTAATAAGTTAGGTGTAGAGTATGAATATTTATTTTATTAAAACCCGCTAAATCCTTTTGTTTGTAGGGTTAACTGTTGCATAGTAATAGATCATATATTACAATATTTAAGAGAGTCGGAGATTGATACTAATAAAAAATACCAAAGTGTAATTAATAAAACCACCCTCACTAGATTTTAAGTTTCATGGTAATGCCACTCATTAAATTTCAGATACTTTAACTTGAGAATATTAGCTTATGGATAACTATCAAGATGACAAGCCATCAAAAACTAAATTTCATTTCGTTTCTAATTTAAAAGATGCATACAATTTAAAAAATCTCTCTGAAAATATCACAAAAAAATACTCATTTGACGGACCATATTTTAATCACAACCTATTTAAAATATCTGATGGCGGATTTCTCAGAAAAAGTCCAGTGATGGCGGAAGTTAATAATGCAAAAATTTTAGGAGACTCGAATATTATCTTAAATGAGGATTCTAATGCCTGTGTTGAATCGATAGTATTTAATCCTAAGGTTAAAAATAAAATTTTCGGATCAAATTATTTAGATCACTTTTTATTAGAAGATGGAGTTAATACATTTTTAGCTTCAAAAAATAATTATTTTGATGGGGCTATATTTATAGGCTCTAGCTGGAATTTTGGGCACTGGCTTCATAACCATTTAGCTAGATTAATATATTTTGATGAGGCTAAAATTGAATTACCAATAATCATTAATGCAAATACCCCAAAGAATTATATCGAATGTTTAAAATTATTAGGTATTAAGGAAAAAAATATAATTTATTTAAAAGCTGGGGAGGTTAATTTTTTTAATAAACTCTATATACCGATGATGCCATGGCATTTAGATCATAATTTGGGTATGTGGTGGACTCCAAATAGCTTTAGTACTTTACGAAATTATTTTTCTATTGATCAACATGTTGACAATAAAGAACTTAAGATATATTTAACTAGAAATTCGAATCATGGAAGATTAGAAAATGAAGATAAAATTTTTAATGAGCTTAAAAAGTTTGGATTTATTCGTATTGCACCATCTGAACTTTCAATAAAAGAACAAGTTGAATTAGCTGGTAAGGCTTCTGTAGTTATTAGCCCTCAAGGTGCAGGTGCGTTCTTTTTTTTATTTATGCAAGATTCAGCAAAACTCATTGAATTAGCACCGCCTGGGGCAACGCTAGATATAACAGGACCATTTGCAAAAAAATGTAATTTAAATTTTAAACAAATTATTGGAGAACTTTCCATTTCACCACCTGCTTCATGGGTTGTTGATAAAAATATTGACCCAAGATATATTCATGACCGTGTTGAACAGGGTAAAATAGATTATAAAATTGATATAAATTTAATTTTGCAAGAATTAAATGATACTTAATTTTTATTTTAAATTGATTTATCTATTTAATAATCATCGAAGGGTGTTTGAATCACAGCTTCTTAGATTATAATCGTGCACCGTACTTGGCAGTGGTATTTAATTGAAAGATTTATAGAATGGGAGTAAATTGCTTAAATATGAAAACAATACAATCAAATAAACTCAACCTTATTATTTGGAAAATAAAGTAAATGAAAGTTGATTCTAAAATATATGTTGCAGGCCACAATGGGCTAGTAGGCTCAGCTATATTGAGAAGCATAAAAGAGTCGGGATTTAAAAATATTCTTATAAGAGATCATAATGAGTTAGAACTTACTGATGAACTAGCGACATCAAATTTTTTTAAAACTGAAAAACCAGAATATGTTTTTTTAGCCGCAGCAAAAGTCGGCGGGATTCATGCTAATGCCACATATCCGGCAGACTATTTTTTTCAAAATATCTCAATCCAAACAAATATTCTACATCATTCTTACTTAAACAATGTTAAAAGACTTTTATTTTTAGGCTCAAGTTGCATCTACCCTAGAGATTGTAAGCAACCAATAAAAGAAGAATATTTACTATCTGGCCCTTTAGAAAAAACAAACAGTCCTTTTGCGGTTGCTAAAATTTCTGGTATTGCAATGTGCTCAAGCTACAACCGTCAATACAATACAAAATATCTAGGGGCAATGTCAACAAATCTCTTTGGCCATGGGGATAATTATGATCTTAAGAATGGACATGTTATGGCTGCTCTAATAAGAAAATTTTATGAAGCTAAAAAAGAAAACAGAAGTAGTGTAACGGTATGGGGCTCAGGCAATCCTAAGCGTGAATTTTTATATAGTGATGACCTAGCAAAAGCATGTGTTTTCTTAATGCGCCTTGCTGATGAAAAATTTGATACTCTTCTTCAGGACGATTCAGGCACTAAACCGTACCCAATTATTAATATTGGTACCGGTGAAGATATAAGCATTAAAGACTTAAGCCTTCTCATTGCTAAGATTTCTGGCTACAAAGGAGATGTTATTTTTGATGAAAGTAAACCTGATGGCGTATTTAGAAAATTGCTAAACATTGATATTATCAATCAATTAGGTTGGTCATCTAATATTTCAATTTCTGAAGGAATAGAAAAAGCACTTCAAGAATTCAATTCCTCTTAAATCTATAATAATATAATATAACTTGTTTCATTACAAAATAAGAAGGATGCAATTTATTCAGTTCTATTTAAAGTAATTAAATAATGTTTAATTAAATTTTTAAATTGGATGCCAAACAATAATTGAATAGCCTT
>Ga0209384_1000941_pt1 | contig 16290 bp, 14 predicted proteins | sample CoawatmetaG05DNA_FD_187511 | JGI IMG/M metagenome (GOLD analysis project Ga0209384, IMG submission 187511) | Marine microbial communities from the West Antarctic Peninsula - Coastal water metaG058-DNA (SPAdes) (version 2) | ecosystem: Environmental > Aquatic > Marine > Coastal ... | reverse complement strand
CTGCACCTTCTCTTGTGGTGACACTTTTTTCAAATATGTTATGCTCTTGCCAGTAACCTAGAATTTCTTCCGCTACTTTTGGCAGGTCAAGACCTTTATACTCAGGAAATTTCGCGTTCATTATCTATCTTTTCTTATAAGAATGCGAAATTAATGAATTTCTTGTGATTTTTAGAGTTTGTTCTTGAAGAAGTTGAAAACGTGCAAAGAGACCCCAAAATTCGAATACGGCATTTCAGAAAAGAGCTCAAAGAAAATGCATGATACAGCATAATACTTGTAACTTTTTTACAGTCTTAATCTTTACAATGCAACTACTTCACCCCTTTATGGCTCTTGCAAAATCGCTGCAACTATTTTACAAACCTCTTTCTTTCTTTATGTTGTCATTGGCTTCTTGAATGCTCTGAAACTTTTTATTTGCACCTTTTAAATGTTCTTCACCTAAATCTTGCAATTTATCTGGATGATATTTCTTTACCATTTTTCGATACGCCTTTTTAACTTCGTCATTAGAAGCCGTTTTTTCGATTTCTAAAATTTCATAAGCAGTATCAATTGCATCGTAAAACATGGCTTTTATAGAGGTATAATCCCGCTCATTTATATACAAATACCCTGCAATTTTTCTAATTTCTTCGACTTCACTTTCGGAAACAAAACCGTCTGCTTTGGCGATACCAAACAAGAAATGCAGCAATTGTAAACGCGAAGCATGTGGCATATGACTTCTTATCTGCATACAAACTTGACGCGCAGAAATTTCTTTTTTTACAATTCCTTTAAAAAGTTTAAACGCACTATTGGCGCGTTCCTGGCCATACATTCCGGTAAATTGCGCACGCACAAACTCTAGTTCTTTTGGATCTATTTTGCCGTCTGATTTGATAACAATAGATGCTAAAACCAACAGACTCATTTCAAAATCTCCAGATTGTGTATTCCCGCCATTGCCGTCTTTACCCACTCTTTGTTGATATGCTCTTTGTTCTTCTGTTAAGTCTTCTTTAGAAAAACCACCTACAAAACTACCAATTGCAAAACCCAGAGCCGCGCCAATTGGACCTCCAAAAGTAAACCCTAATCCGGCTCCTAACCATTTTGTAAAATTTGCCATACTTTTTTAATTTTTAAGAGGGGTAAAGGTACAAAGTTTCTAAGCGGAAAAACACCGGTATTGCATGAAGGATTGTAGCATTTGTCAAAGCTCTTTTTTGTTTTTCTCAAAAAAAGCGAGTGCGGAAAGCCTGACTATTTTTAAAAAAGTGCGGTATACCGAAACTTTAATTTAAAAGTAGGCATGCCCAAAAGAAAAAATAAACCCGTTTAAAAGATTTTATGAGTATCAATTTTATTGATGTTTCCATTGGAACAACTTTTTTTATAAGGTTGACTTTTGTTGAACTTATTCCTATCTTTGCCTTTTAAAATTATAATAATTATGTATCCAGAAGAATTAGTAAAACCAATGCGTGACGAATTAACAAACGCAGGTTTTGAAGCATTATATACAAGTGAAGACGTTGAGACCGCAATGTCTAAAAAAGGAACAACTTTAGTGATGGTAAACTCAGTTTGTGGTTGTGCAGCTGGAACTGCCAGACCGGGAGCAATTGCTTCTTTGGGTGCAGACAAAGTACCCACAAACTTAACGACTGTTTTTGCAGGTGTAGAGAAAGAATCTACACAAAAAGCAAGAGAGTTGATGATTCCTTTTCCACCATCTTCACCAGCAATAGCATTGTTTAAAGACGGTAGTTTAGTACACATGTTAGAACGCCACCATATAGAAGGTAGAACTGCACAAATGATTGCTCAGAATTTAGCGCAAGCTTATGATGAGTTTTGTTAGTATCCTTTTAAAATAAAAGACTTTTAAAAAAATCCACTCTAATTAGAGTGGATTTTTTATTTTTACTAAAATTAATTTTATGGCATTTGCTACCTACACAACTAAAGAATTATTAAAAAAATTAAAGAAACAACAAACAATGCTTGCAATACAAGGTGTTGTAATTCTTTTAATGCTTGTTTTTTCAGTATTTTCTTCTATTGAAAACGGCCTTAATATTCAATCTTTTTTACCTTTATTTTTTGCTCCAATGCTTTTTGTAATGCTTTTTGAAGTAAAAAAAATAAAAAAAGAACTGAGCTCAAGAACTTAAAATGCAGCAAGAAAAAATAATTACAAATACCATCGCTTTTGTAAAAAAAGAACTTAAAGATGCCGAAGGTGGACACGATTGGTTTCACATCCAAAGGGTATTAAACAATGCGCAACTTATTGCTAAAACAGAAGATGTAAATAATTTTGTAGTTATACTTGGTGCGCTATTGCACGACATTGCTGATGCAAAATTTTACAACGGAGATGAAACTGTTGGGCCAAAAGTAGCTTCTAATTTTTTAAGAGAACAAAAGGTTGATGCTGCTATTATAACGCATGTAGTAAATATTATTAAACAGATCTCTTTTAAAAATTCTTTTGAAAAAGGAACGAAAACATTTACTTCTAAAGAACTAGAAGTTGTTCAAGACGCAGACAGACTTGATGCCATTGGTGCTATTGGTATTGCACGTTGCTTTAATTATGGTGGATTTAAAAATAGAGCGTTGTATGATCCTGAAGTGCTTCCGAATTTAAATATGACAAAAGACGCCTATAAAAATTCAACGGCGCCAACTGTGAATCATTTTTACGAAAAGCTATTGCTGCTAAAGGAACGAATGAATACGGTTACTGGCAAACGAATTGCAGCAAAAAGGCATGACTTTATGGAGCTATATCTTCAGCAATTTTATGATGAATGGAATGGAATGAAATAGGCTTTGTAGCTTTTTATTATTGTAAACGAAAACCAAATTTCCGCTTACAGGCACTACCAAGAACTTTAATTTTAAACAATAAAAGTTTTGAAACTTCACAAAAATTTCTAAAAAAATTTTATCGTACTCTCTATACAAAGATACCGCGGTATAATGTCCTTTCTAAAAAGCCACACTTGCAGGCTTTTTATCACTTTCAAATATAAAAAGCTATTAAAATAAGTTTCAATAACATTTATATTCTATACTCAAGTGAACATCTAGCAAAATTAAAAATATGCGATAACAGGTAAAAAACATCAAGACACTTTCTCCCTTTTAGTTCTCATTTGCAGCCTCTAAAGCTGTAATTTTATATTCAAGTGCAGAGAGTTCTTCTGCCTTCTCTATGATTTCGTCTACCGTTAAATTTGTATTAGAATTCATATAATTCTTAATTTCTAAACTTTTAAAATTATAATAACTTAAAGTTTCCTGTATCTTATCAACCGTATTTTTCATCTGGCTTTTTTAATTTATTGCACAAGTTTTAATATTTGACTTCTATATTTTGATGCAGATTTTCCCGTGAATTCTTTAAATAATTTATTAAAATGAGAAAAATTATTAAAACCACATTCAAAACAAATATCTGTAATACTTATATTACTCTCAGACAGTAACTTTGTAGCATGCACCACTCTATATTCATTGACTAACTTTGTAAATGTTTTTGAGGTTGTTTTTTTAAAAAAACGACAAAACGCAGGAACCGTCATACTTACCAAACTCGCAATTTCGTTTAAGCTTATATGCTGGTCAAAATTCTCATTCACATATTTAAAGATAAGGTCTATTTTACCACTGTCTTGTGGTTGCGTTTCAAAAGCAAAGCCATTAGCATTTAATATGGTGTAATCGTCTGTTAGAGCTAATTCTTTTAAAATGTGTAAGAAAGAGATAATTCTATTAGGTCCGTCAATACCCTCTAATTCTTCAATTTTAGGACCAATCCTTTTCTTTATTTCCGTATTAAAACGAATTCCTTTTTTTGCGCGTTCAAAAAGTTGAGCTATGGAATTCATCTCTGGAATCTTAAAAAAATCGGCACCTAAAAAATCTGATTTAAACTGTATTAACGTTTCAGAACCATTCGTTGTTAAGCGGTCTGTAAAACCTAAATGTGGTAAATTAGAACCAATTAATACCAGTTGACTATTATTGAAATAGCTAACGTGATTGCCTATATGTCTCTTTCCCTTTCCTTTATTTACATACACAATTTCAATCTCAGGATGAAAATGCCAAAAAGCCTTATTCGTTTTTAGAAACTGTATGTGTTTTTTAACTAACAAAGAACTTCCAAAATTTGGTGTAATTTTTTCTAATGTCGGTTTCATTTTCATTTTAAAAACATTTTTACCAAAATTACGATACTATACAGTAATAAAATGCATAAAATTATCTTTATTATATAGTATATTAACTTCACGATAATTTAACATTGGATATCGTGATAATTTAGCACACATATTTGCCAATCTAGATGTTTTATGCACCCTCAATCTGACATAAATTTGTGGTGCTGACAATAACAAACTCAAATAGTATGAAAACAACAATTAAAAAGTATTTAATAGCAGTGATGATGTTAGGAACATTCATTAGCTACGCAAACGAAAGTAATAATTCTATTAATATCATTGATGGGAAAAGAGTAAAAGTCGAATTTAAAAAAGTAAAAAAAGGACATACGCTCTCTATTAAAAACGAAAGTGGTCTTATTATGTACTCACAAGAAATTAAAAGATCTGGTACCTACTCTCAAATATTTGATTTATCTAAATTAGAAAAAGGGAATTATACCACAGAATTAGAAAAAGATTTTGAAATTGTTATAAAACATTTTTCTGTTTTAGGCGGTCAAGTTTCTTATGAGGGCGAAAAAATAATTTTTAAACCCGTTATTAGAATAAAAGAAAACTTGATTCTAATTTCTAAAATGAATTTTGAAAAAGAGCCTTTAAAAATAAGTCTTTACTATAATGATAAAATTATTTTATCTGAGAAAGTAGAAGATACTGATGACATTTTAAATAAAGTGTATCGTGTATCTAAAAAAATAAAAGGAAACTACAAAGTTGTAGTAAACAGCAACCACAGATCTTACATGCAAGATTTTAAAATCTAAATCTTCTATATGATAAAGAACACCAAAATATTCAATAAAAGCGAGCTTTAATTAGCTCGCTTTTATTTACTTTATTCTTTAATTCCCAGAGAAATTCGGTTTTCTTTTTTCTAAAAAAGCGGTAGTTCCTTCTTTAAAATCTTCGGTTCCAAAACAGTTTCCAAAGGCCTCAATTTCTGTATCAAAGCCATTTACACCATCTTTAAAATTTGCATTTATAGCAACAATTGCTGCGCTAATTGCTACCGAAGAGTTTCTTAAAATTTTACTTACAATCTTTTCTGCTAGCGGTACTAATTCCTCTTGTGTTGTTACATGATTTACCAAACCACATTCTTTGGCATCTTCTGCAGAGATCATTCCGGCAGTCATAATCATTTCCATTGCTTTTCCTTTACCAACTAACTGCGGCAAACGCTGTGTGCCACCATAACCCGGAATTACACCCAAAGAAACTTCCGGTAATCCCATTTTTGCAGTGTCTGATGCTATTCTAAAATGACAAGCCATTGCCAGTTCTAAACCTCCACCCAAAGCAAAACCGTTAATTGCAGCAATTACAGGAGTCGCTAAATTGGCTATAAAATCGAACAACTTTTCTTGTCCTTCTCTCGCTAGAAGACTTCCCTCTTCTGCAGAGAAATGTGAAAACTCAGAAATGTCTGCTCCTGCAACAAATGCTTTTTCTCCACTACCTGTTATAATGATCGCTTTTATATTAAAATCACTTTCTAGGGCATCAAAAGCTAAGTGTAACTCTTCTATAGTCGCCCTGTTTAAAGCATTTAATTTTTTTGGTCTGTTAATGGTTATTTCTGCGAAAGCGGTCTTTTTTTCTACTAAAATATTTTCAAAATTCATTTTTTTTTGATTTTTATTACTATTAGAAAAACACATTTCAACGAGCGCTAAAGAGGCTTAAAAAGTTGTGAAGTGCGTTTCATTATTTATTTAAAAGTCTCAATTATTAACTTTCGCAATTATTCTTTCGGCAAAACTACAGTAAATATAGTACCGCCTCCTTCATTAGAAGTAAAAGAAATAGAACCATTATACGCCTCTATAATATTTTTTATCATTGGCAACCCTAAACCCATTCCACTAGATTTTGTCGTAAATTTAGGCTCAAAAATTAAATCTTTCACTTCCTCAGAAATTCCTTTTCCGTTATCTGAAACCACTATTTTTATTGTACTTCTCAGAGAAACTACAGCAACATTTATAAAAGAATTTTCTTCGTTTTCTGTGGCTTGAAGTGCATTTTTTACCAAATTGGTTACAACTCTAATCAACTGTGTTTTATCTAAAAAGGCATATAATTCCGCTTCTTTAGTTTGGTATTTTATAGATTTTTCATTAAAAATATCTAAAGCTAATTTTACAATACTTATGACTTCAATTTTTTCTTTTTTCTGAGTTGGCATTTTCGCAAAATCAGAAAAAGCAGAAGCAATAGCGCTCATAACGTCTATTTGCTGAATTAAAGTCTGGCTATACTCCGCCAATTTTTCTCTAATATTTTCATCTTCAGGGTTGAATTTTTGTTCAAAACTTTGCACGGATAAACGCATTGGTGTTAGCGGATTTTTTATCTCATGTGCTACTTGTTTTGCCATTTCTCTCCAAGCTTGTTCTCGTTCACTTTTTGCTAATCTAACAGCACTATCTTCTAGCTGGTCAATCATATTATTATATGCATCCACTAAAATTTCAATTTCTGAACTTGCTTTATTTAAAATAATTTTTTCATTTCGTTCATTTAATTGCGTTTTTTGCATTTTATCAGAAATGGTCTTTATAGAATGTGTAATATAACTTGACAGAAAATAAGCAAATGAAATTGCCAATAAAAACATTAATAAGTACACCAAACTTAATCTATAAATAAACTCTTTAAGCTCTTGTTCAATTTCTGAATTGTCTTGTGTAAACTGTAACTCTAAAATACCTATGCGTTTAAATTTAGGGTCATCTATATAAGAGTAAGACGTCTGGTAACTTGTCCCTTCAATTTCTTTGTTTTTAAAGATTCTGTGATTCGAGTTTTGTGACAATTCAGACAGAATAAAATCTGTTAACGGAATATTATCTGTCTTTTCAAAAGCATTCCCAAACGAGGTTTTTAAAAACCTTCCTTCTAAGTTGTAAATGGTAATATTTAGTTTATTTATAGAAGATATTTCATAAATCCTATTCTGAAAAATCCTCGGTAAATTTTCTGTGTTTACAGCGTAGGTCGTTTTATTTGTAAGCTCTAATTCAATGGTTTTCTTTGCAATCGCTTCTTTACGCTCAAAACGCTGAATATTATAGTCTTTTGTTTGTTCATCATACTGATAAATAGTTACAACCAAAATTAAAATTGATGCCAATAACACCAATAGTATCATGGATAAAAAGATGCGAATTTTTAAAGAAATATTTTTAAACCGATTCAAATGTACTCTTTTATTATATTGATTATATTTTAGCTAAAGGTAACCAAATAAAAAGTCATTACAATCCCGAAATTTCGGCAGTAATGACTTTTATGTTTTTTATAATACCAGAATCTATATTTCTTTTTTTTAGCATCCTGTTCTCCTAAGAACTAATTAAGACTATTTACAAACATCACAAGCACTCGTATAATTAAAAGAACGAACGAAAAATAACAGCTTTTTTATTGCTCTAGAAACAAGCTCATAACCAATAGAGCACTGCGTGTTCTAACCAACGATATTTATAATTTTACCAGGAACAATAATTATTTTTTTAGGTGTTTTACCTTCTAATTGTGCAATTGTTTTCTCGTTTTCTAATACTGCCTTTTCTATTTCTTCCTTTGACAAATCCAAAGATAGTTCTAAAGTGAACCGCATTTTACCATTGAATGAAATCGGATAATTCTTCGCACTTTCTACCAAATGTTTCGCCTCGTAAACAGGGAAATCAACACTAGAAATACTTTCATTATTCCCTAACAAACTCCACAATTCTTCAGCAATATGTGGTGCATACGGAGAAACCAAAATTGCTAAGGGTTCTAGTATTGCACGTTTATTACATTTTAAAGCAGTGAACTCGTTTACCGCAATCATAAAGGTAGATACTGAAGTATTAAAAGAAAAATTCTCAATGTCTTCTTCCACCTTCTTAATTGTTTTGTGTAAGATTTTTAACTCGTCTTTTGTTGCTTTTTCTTCAGAAACCTCAAAAATTGTTTCGTTAAAATACAATTTCCATAATTTCTTTAAAAAAGAAGAAACACCAGATATACCTGAGGTTTTCCATGGTTTTGCCTGTTCTAAGGGCCCTAAAAACATTTCAAAAAGCCTCAAACTATCCGCACCATATTGTTTTACAATATCATCTGGATTGACAACATTATACTTTGACTTCGACATTTTTTCAACCTCACGACCAACTTTATAAGCACCCGCTTCTAAAATAAATTCTGCGTTTTTATAATCTGCATTAATAGGATGATCTTTAAAAGCATCAACATCCAACTCATCAGAAGCATTTACCAAAGAAACATCTGCATGAATTGCAGTTTTTACAATCATTACAACAGCTGCATTTAAAGGATTCAAAAATCCTTTATCCATTAAATGGTTTTTAACAAGCGTTTCAAACTCATCATCCGAATTAAATAAGTTCTTAGAAACAAATACTGTTGGTATTTTATTTAAAACATCATCATTAGATTTTTCGTCAGCACAGCCACAACCTTCCTTAACAAAAGCAGTTGCTCGGTACACAAAAGCACTTGTTCCCAAAATCATTCCTTGATTGATTAGTTTTTTCGCAAACTCATCTACAGGAACAATTCCTTTATCGAACAAGAATTTTTGCCAAAAACGAGCGTACAATAGATGTCCAGTTGCGTGTTCAGAACCTCCAATATATAAATCTACTTCTTTCCAATAATCTAAAGACTCCTTACTTGCAAATTCTTCTGTATTGGTAGCATCCATGTATCTATTAAAATACCAAGAACTTCCTGCCCACCCTGGCATCGTATTTAACTCTAAAGGAAAAACGGTCTTGTTTTTTAACTTCTCGTTAGACACCACTTTCTTCCCGCGTGCATCCCAAGCCCATGCTGTTGCATTTCCCAAAGGTGGTTTCCCATCTTCTGTAGGTAAATATTTTTCTATTTCTGGCAACACAATTGGCAAGTGTTTTGCGTCAATCATTTGCGGCATTCCGTCTTTATAATAAACAGGAAAAGGTTCTCCCCAATAGCGTTGTCTGCTAAAAACAGCATCTCGCAAACGGTAATTTATTTTTCCGTAGCCAAAGCCACGTTTCTCCATTTCAAAAATGGATAATTTTAATGCTTTTTTATATTTTAATCCTGATAAAAAGTCTGAATTCGCAATTTTTGTTCCGTCTTTACCTGCATGTGCAGCTTCTGAAATATCTACATCTTCAAAAATATTAGGAATCGAAATATTGAACTTTTTAGCAAAATCAAAATCACGTTGATCTCCACAGGGAACCGCCATCACAGCGCCCGTTCCGTAATTTGCCAATACGTAATCTCCAATCCATATTTGAACTTTATCTCCAGAAAAAGGATGAATTGCATACGCACCTGTAAATGCACCAGAAATGGTTTTTACATCTGCCATTCTATCGCGTTCAGAACGTTTTGCAGTGGCTGTAATGTAACTTTCAACTTCACTTTTTTGAGCAGCTGTTGTAATTTTAGAGACCAATTCATGCTCTGGAGCTAATGTCATAAAAGAAACTCCGAAAATAGTATCTGGTCTTGTTGTAAAGACATCGATTTTAAATTGTGTTGTTGAAACAACTTCTTTTTGAGCTCCTTTTTCAATTGCTTTTGGAAATTGAATTGCAGCGTTAATTTTAGAAACCACTTGAAGTACATTTTCAATGACTTCTGCATTGGTAAAACGAACCACATTAAACCCTTCTTTTGCAAAGAATTCAGTTCTTGCTGCTTCGTCTTCTTTTCCAGAAAACTCTATAATTATATTTTTTGCCAAACATACGTAATCTACCAAAAAGGCACCAATCGTATATTTTTTTCTAAATTTTGCGGCTCCTTTTTTATGCTTTAACTCGTCCCAAAGTACCGATTCTGCTTTTGATAAGTTTTGACGTAGTTCCTTTAAAGCTTCTAACTCTTTATAAGATAGTTTTACCTCAGAAGATACTGTTTCAGAACCATTAGCTACATTAAAAGATACCATTGCTCCCTGAGAGCGACCAATCCAATTTGTTTGAGAATCTTTTAAAGGTTGTGGCCAATCAATCTTTTCTAAACCGTCTAATAAACGCTGTGCATATGCAGAAATGCGCATAGACCATTGGGTCATTTTTTTTCTAACAACAGGATGACTTCCGCGTTCTGAAACACCGTTTACAATTTCATCATTTGCCAAAACGGTTCCTAAACCAGGACACCAATTTACTTCTGTATCCGACAAGAATGTTAAACGGTACTGTAATAAAATAGCTTCTTGTGCTGTTGTTGAAAAAGCGTTCCATTCATCCGCAGAGAAAGAAATAATTTCTTCATCACAGACTGCATTTACATTTGTATTTCCTGCTTTTTTAAAGATTTTAACCAACGTAGCAACATCTTCTGCTTTGTCTACATCTTTATTATACCAAGAATTAAATAACTGAATAAAAATCCACTGTGTCCATTTATAATACTCAGGATTTGAAGTTCTTACTTCTGTACTCCAATCAAAAGAAAAACCAATTTTATCCAATTGTTTTCTATAGGTTGCAATGTTTGCTTCTGTTGTTTTTGCCGGGTGTTGCCCAGTTTGAATGGCATACTGCTCTGCTGGCAAACCAAAAGAATCATATCCTTGTGGATGCAGCACATTAAAACCTTTATGGCGTTTGTAACGCGCATAGATATCACTTGCAATATACCCTAAAGGATGCCCAACATGTAAACCTGCTCCAGAAGGATAAGGAAACATATCTAATACATAGTATTTAGGTTTTTCAGATTTATTACTGGCTTTAAAAGTTTGGTTTTCTGCCCAAAATTTTTGCCATTTATTTTCTATATCTAGGTGATTGTATTGCATCTATTTTTTTCTTTTTTAGAAGCGCCAAAGTTACAGCTATTCTACAAAAGAAGAAAGCAAAAACAAACTTGCATAAATCGATCGCATTGAGGCGTATAAAAGCAACAAAAACATAAAAACAATTTATCTTTATTAGGGGGGTAATTCTTTTATAAAAAAAACGGTTATTTGTACTCTTAAATTTGTCATTTTGAAGAATAATATTATAAGAGCACATCTTGCCCTGCTGGGTGCCAACGTTATTTACGGAGCAAATTATCTGATTGCCAAAGGTGTGATGCCAGACAAAATAGGGGCCTCAGCTTTTGTTTTTTTGAGAATTGTTGGTGCTGGGTTATTATTTTGGTTTATTAAATTATATATCAAAGAGAAAGTAGACAGAAAGGATTTTCCGAGGTTGATGCTCTGTGGATTATTAGGTGTTGCGGCAAATCAATTATTTTTTTTTCACGGGTTAAATTTAACCTCTCCAATTGATGCTTCTATTATTATTACAGCGGTACCAATTGTTGCTGTGGTATTTGGATCTCTTCTTTTAAAAGAAGAAATCACTAGAAATAAATTACTGGGAATATCCATTGGCGGCATCGGAGCGGTGTTATTAATTGCCTACGGAAATAAGTCTGAAGGAACGAGCTCTTTGCTTGGAAATCTATTTGTTTTTATCAATGCAATTGCCTTCGGATTGTATCTAGTATTGGTAAAACCATTGATGAAAAAATACAATTCTATTACAATTGTTAGCTGGGTTTTCTTCTTTGGATTTGTCTGTATGTTTCCGTTTGGAATTACAGATATTATGAATACAGACTTCTCAACATTTACATCGCAAACTTATTTTGCAGTGGCATTTGTAATTATAGGAACCACCTTTTTAGCCTACTTATTTAATACCTACGCGCTTAATTATGTGTCTCCAGCAGTAACTGGAAGTTATATTTATTTACAACCTGTAGTTAGCTTTATTATGGTAAGTATTTACGCCCATGTTTTAGGATATTCTGAATATGCACAAGACATTAATCCAGTAAAAATCACAAGTTGCTTATTGGTTGTAATTGGTGTGTACTTAATTAGCAAAACACCTAAAAAGAAGGCTACTTAATAAAACTAGAAAACCTTTTAATATTGATTCGGAAGCCTCTTATAAAAAATTATTGTCTCTTTTTTTTAGTATGTTTCAATTAGGGAAGACAATAATTTCAGAAGATATTAGAAAAGATTTTGAGAGCCATACACTCTTTTCTACTAATGCTACTTTTTACAGAATTATAGGCGCCATAGCAAATTACTCAACTGGGTGTTAACAACTAGTGCCGCAAAAATTACTTATTCAAGTGTTGCAAGTAAGAAATTTATTCAGACTGTTTTTCGTACCCATTTTTGATTGTTTCATGTCAACGAACCTTCATAGGCAAACTTAAAAAAATTGTCTACAAAAACGCTCAAGTAAGAGAAAAAAATTGGCAAGAAAAAACCGCAAACAATGTTTGCAGTTTCAAAGTAGTCTTCAAAAAATAAGTTTTATTCTTCTGTGTTCTCTGCTATTATTGATACAGAAACCACGGTATTTGCCCAACCCATTTTTAAGGTCATATCTTCATCAAATACCATAGAAAATGCTTCTATATTTGTCTCTGATGTAGAAACTTTTCCTGAAACTCGAACTACATCTTTGTCTTGTTCGTAATAATAAGAACCCCAAACATTTCTTGCAGAATTTAAAATTACAGTCCATTCTTTTTCATTTGGTATGGTAAATAAAGAATAGGTCCCTGCTTTTACTTCTTTTCCTCCAAAAACAACATCCTTATAAAATGTAATTTCTACAGCCTCGTTTGCACCTGTTCTCCAAACTTTATTAGCTGGTGCTAGTTTCGCCAAATCTCTTCCCTTTAATTGTGGTCTTCCATACACAACCTTTACAACCTTATCTGAAATTTTATAACTACTTGGATATGACGCTGCATCTAAAGGACTTTTATCTAGTTTAGAGAATTTTTGAGCTGAAACTTCTGTCGAACTAATTAATGTGATTGCAAAAATTGCAATTGCTAGTATTGATTTTATCATTTTGAATATGTTTTGTTAAATTGTTTCTACCAAAAATAGAAATGATTAAGAACAAATGCTATTAATTTTCTGTTAAGATTTAATGGCAGTCGCAACCTGAGCCACAATCTCCTTTTTTCTTGGAAGGAAACACATATTTCTTCAATAAGAAGATTACGGCGAAAGCCAAGAATATATAGATGATTATTTGCTGCATTATTTAAGAATTTGAAATACTATTAATGAACAAACATAAGCCAAACCTGTCATTCCAAAAAGTTGAATTAAGGGCCATTTCCATGTTTTAGTTTCGCGTTTTACAATGGCTAAAGTTGCCATACATTGCATTGCAAATGCGTAAAAAACCAATAAAGACATGCCTGCTGGAAAATTAAATACTTTCTTTCCAGTGGCTGGATTAATTTCTGATCGCATTTTTTCTTTAATCGTAGTGGTGTTTTCATCATCTGCACCTACACTATAAATAGTTGCTAAAGTTCCTACAAATACTTCTCTAGCGGCAAAAGAGGTGATTAAAGCAATGCCAATTTTCCAATCATATCCCAAAGGTCTAATAGCGGGTTCAATAAATTTACCCATAATACCAATATAAGAATTCTCTAATTTCGCAGCAGCAACTTTTTGTTGCACGGCATCTACTCCCAAGTTGGTATCTGCTAGTTTTTCTATTGTATTTTGTTCAGCATTTTGATAAGATTCTGGTCCGTTAGAAGCTAAGAACCAGAGCACAACCGACAAGGCTAAAATAATTTTTCCTGCTCCTAAAACAAAGGCTTTTGTTTTTTCTAAGACATCAAACAGTACATTTTTTACAGAAGGGATCTTATAATTTGGCATTTCTACAACAAAGAAAGAATTGCTTTTTATTTTAAGTGTTTTTTGCAATATATAGGCACCTAAAATTGCCGTTACAAAGCCCAAAGCATATAGCATTAAAAGCGTAAATGCCTGTAAGTTATAAAACCCGAATATTTTTGTATCTGGAATTATCAACGAAATTAAAATGGCATATACTGGTAATCTTGCAGAACAGGTTGTAAAAGGAACTACTAATATGGTAATTAAGCGTTCTTTCCAACTAGAAATAGTTCTGGTTGCCATAATTGCTGGTATGGCGCAAGCGGTGCCCGAAATTAAAGGAATTACCGATTTCCCATTCATCCCAAAACGGCGCATGATTTTATCCATTAAAAACACTACCCGACTCATATAACCTGTTTCTTCTAAAACAGCTATAAAAAGAAATAAAATCGCAATTTGTGGTATAAAAATAATCACACCTCCGATACCTGGAATAATTCCTTCAACAATTAAATCTGATAAAACACCTACCGGTAAATTACTTCTCGCAAAGTCAGATAGCTCTGCAAAGGTAGTATCAATTAAATCCATTGGTAATGAAGACCAATCGAATATCGCCTGAAAAATAAGGAGCAAAACCAATAAGAAAATAAAATACCCAAAGATTTTATGGGTAAAAACTTTATCTAACTTCGCCCGAACATCTGTGGCCTTACTTTTATCAACAAGATAGGTTTTCTTTAAAACTTTATTAATTTCTTGATACCGATAGATCGTTTCTTTGTGCTGATATTTTCGCAGTTTAGAAACATCTTTATTAAAAGAAAGGAGCTGTTCTCTTTCTTGTTTCGCAATTCCTTCTGGAAAATTCTTTTGTGTTACCATTAACCACAACTCGTACAATGTGTAATTTGGGTTAATTGCTTTTAACTCTTCAAAATACGCAGGATCTATCTTCTTATTATCGCACATTGGTGTTGCTTTCGCAGCAACATGGCATTTAATGATGGTAGCTTTTACGTCTTCAATTCCTTGGTTTTTTCTAGCACTAATTAAAACTACTTCTGTATTTAGTTCTTCTTTTAAGGCAGTTAAATCTATAGAAATTCCTTTTCTTGACATTTGGTCTACCATGTTTATAGCTAAAACCGTAGGAATTTCTAAATCTTTAATTTGAGAAAATAATAGTAAATTTCGTTTTAAATTTTCTACATCTGCAACGACTAAAATTACATCTGGAGATTCTTTAATGTCTTTTTTTAATAAGGTTTTTAATACAATACTCTCATCTATAGAAGTAGGATTAATACTATAGGTTCCAGGTAAATCTGTAATAATTGCATTTTGTGTTGCAGATAGTTTACACGTTCCTTGTTTTTTATCTACTGTTACTCCCGGGTAATTTCCTACTTTTTGAGTTAAACCTGTAAGTTGATTAAAAAGTGAGGTTTTTCCTGTGTTAGGATTTCCGATTAAAGCAACTTTTATATCTTTTTTAGACACCAATTATTCGCTTTTTAGAATTTTTATTTTTGAAGCTGTTTCTTTTCTAATAGCCAAATGACTTCCATTTACACAAATGTATAGCGGGTCTTTTAAAGGTGCTATTTGTACCAAACAAACCTCAGCTCCGGGTAAACAACCCATTTCTAATAATTTTAAAGGAATGAAATCTAAAGATTCTTCAGAAATATAACCCATTTCTCCAATATGTAAAGATGCAATCGTATTCAATATTAAATAATTGAACCACAAAGGTAATGATTTAGAATAATTTTAAACAAGTTATTGAGATGCATATTGCTCCTTTAACAAAACAATATCACTCTTTAACTTTATCATGTCTTCTTTTTCGGTACCGTCATAATAACCACGAATGCGTTTTTCTTTATCCACTAAAATAAATTGTTCGGTGTGAATAAAATCATTTTTATCACCATTTCCTTCATCTAAAACTGCAAAGTAACTTTTTCTTGCCAACTCATAAATGTGTTTTTTGGGTCCAGTAGTCACATTCCACTTCCCGTCAATTACACCTTTTCTGTCTGCATATTCTTTTAAAACTGAAACACTGTCTATAACAGGGGTTACAGAATGAGAAAGAAACATAATATCAGTATCTTCTTTATACACATCTTGTAACTCACTCATATTATAAGCCATCGCAATGCAAATCGTTTGGCAACGTGTAAAAAAGAAATCCGCTACATAAATTTTGTCTTGATAGTCTTTATTCGTAATAACTTCTCCGTTCTGATTGGTCAATTCAAAATTTGCAATAGTATGATCTTTGGTAATGTGCTTCATAGAAAAATCTACCAAACGCGGATTTACGTCTGCAGGATTGTAAATTTTCAA
>Ga0209384_1000937_pt1 | contig 16309 bp, 12 predicted proteins | sample CoawatmetaG05DNA_FD_187511 | JGI IMG/M metagenome (GOLD analysis project Ga0209384, IMG submission 187511) | Marine microbial communities from the West Antarctic Peninsula - Coastal water metaG058-DNA (SPAdes) (version 2) | ecosystem: Environmental > Aquatic > Marine > Coastal ... | reverse complement strand
TTTGGCTATGAGCACGAAAGATCCACTCAAATAATGCTTGCAGTTCATACAATGGGGAAGGGAGTATGTGGTATATTTCCCAAAGAGATTGCAGAAATGAAATCTCATGAAATAAATGAAATGGCTAAAGCCCATGAACATCCTTTAATTAGCGAGATAGAACCAATAACAGATTAATGTTTAGCAAAGAATTAGAACAATCAATCGCAAGTTTATTTGATCAGGCGCAAGATCAAAATCTTGAATACTTAACAATAGAGCACCTATTGTTAATGCTTATTTCAGATTACGACGTTCGCCAAGCCCTAGAGACTAACGAAGTCAATCTCAACACCCTCCGTGAGAACTTAGAAGAGCATGTGCGTGACAACACTCCAGTAAAAGCAGATTCAAAGAAACCAGTACAGCCAACGCTTGGCTTTCAGCGAGTTCTTCAAAGAGCTGTATTCCACGTTCAGTCTTCAGGAAAAGGTGTTGTTAAACCCATAAATCTTCTGGTGGCCATTTTCTCTGAAAAAGAATCGCACTCTGTTTACCTTCTTTCAAAACAAGGCATTGGCAGGTTGGATATAGTTTCTTATATTTCTCATGGACAAAATTCTACTTCTGATGAACCTTCAGAACCTAATTTAGAGCAAGACCAAGGGAACGAAGAATCTCCTACAACTGAATTAGAATTCTTAATTAATTTAAATGAACTGGCTGTTGCTAACAAAATTGATAAGCTGATAGGAAGATCCGAAGAGGTTGAACGGATAGTTCAAATATTGGCCAGAAGAACAAAAAATAATCCTCTTTTAGTAGGAGAGTCCGGGGTAGGGAAGACTGCTATTGCAGAAGGGCTTGCACATCTCCTAAACGAAAAGGACGTTCCTGAATTTCTTCAAGAATCCACTCTTTACTCTCTTGATATAGGGGCGTTAATTGCAGGAACGAAGTACCGAGGTGATTTTGAGAAGCGTTTAAAATCAGTTTTAAGTTTTCTAGATAAACAAAATAATCCAATCCTATTTATAGATGAAATTCATACAATTATCGGTGCAGGCTCGGCCTCAGGTGGCAGCTTGGATGTTTCAAATTTACTCAAGCCTGCTTTAGGTAAAGGTAAATTAAGATGCATTGGTTCTACTACCTTTCAAGAGTACAGAGGTGTTTTTAATCAAAACCAAGCCTTATCTCGCAGATTCCAAAAGATTGATGTCCTAGAACCTTCCGTAGAGGACTGTGTGCAAATATTAGAGGGTTTAAAAGGAAACTACGAGGATCATCACAACGTTAAGTATTCCTTTGAATCAATTAACTCTGCTGTAAGTCTTTCTAAGAGATTCTTAAATGATAGATTTCTCCCAGATAAAGCCATAGATCTAATTGATGAAACGGGTGCATTGCTTAACATAGGTAGAAAAAACTCTAAAAAAATAACTGTAAATCAGCTGCACATAGAAAAAACTATCTCGAAAATATCTAAAATTCCAGAGCAAACAATCTCAAGCCAAGAATCAATGAATCTTCAGAAGCTTGAGTCCGACTTAAAGACAGTCATATTTGGTCAGGACCAAGCCATCCATAGCCTAGTGAACGCCATTAAACTATCTAGAGCTGGCTTAAGGGACGACAACAAAACAATTGGTTCCTTTTTATTTGCAGGTCCAACTGGCGTTGGCAAGACAGAAATTACAAATCAGCTAGCAACAATGATGGGCATAGAGTTGGTTCGCTTTGATATGTCTGAATATATGGAGCGACATACCGTCTCACGCTTAATAGGGGCGCCCCCTGGTTACGTTGGCTTTGATCAAGGCGGCTTATTAACAGAAGCTGTCGTTCAGAATCCTCATTGTGTCTTGCTTTTAGATGAAATAGAGAAAGCACATCCCGATATTTATAATCTACTTCTCCAGATAATGGATTCAGGGGTATTAACCGATAACAATGGCAGAAAGGCAGACTTTAGAAACGTGATTGTCGTCATGACGACTAACGCAGGCGCTGATCTGCTTGAAAAGAAAACAATTGGATTCAGCGATCAATCAAATGAATCAGATGCCTTGTTATCCCTTAAAAAACTCTTCTCACCAGAATTTAGAAACAGGCTTGATGAAATAATTCAATTCAACTACCTGCCCATTGAAGTTATCCTATCGATTGTTGATAAATTTTTAACAAAACTTCAAGCCCAGCTTGATGCTAGGAATGTTGAGCTGATTTATTCTAAGAAAGTATTGAATTGGATTGCAGAAAATGGATACAACAAGGAAATGGGCGCCAGACCGATGGAACGCTTTATTACGAACAAAATTAAAAAACCGCTTGTCGATAAAGTATTATTTGGGGATTTAAGTAAGGGCGGGCAAATCAAGGTCGATTTAGGTAAAGAGGGGATTGTCTTCTCAGCTAAAAAGAAAACAGCAAAAACTAAGGCTTAGCGGCCTCTAAACGTTATTCTTCCTTTGGTTAAGTCGTAGGGAGTCATTTCAACTTTTACTTTATCCCCAGTTAAAATTCTGATGTAATGCTTTCGCATTTTCCCTGAGATATGGGCCTCAATAATATGATCATTTTCTAACTTTACTCTAAATGTAGTGTTAGGAAGTGTCTCAATAACTTCGCCTTCAAATTCTAAATTGTCTTCTTTTGCCATAGAAACATTTTACACTATTAATAAAATTTATTGCTTAATAAACAATTATTAATGTTGTAGAAGTCGTGTCTTGGATCAATAGTTAAGAAGTCACCGGAAAAGTTAAACATTGCATTCAAGAAAACTCTCCTGAGGACTTAACAAGCTACATTAAGGACTATTTTGTATCCTTGTGCCTATATTAACTTGTATAATTTACCATAATATATATTATGCGAAGCTAATACTTATCTTAGTCCTATTAGTTGGATCTAGACCCCTTTTAGATAGTAAATCATTTATGCCATGAACCTAGTTATTAGCAATAATGAAACTAGTACTATGGCTATAATATTTTTAGTAGATTTCTTCATTTGTTTTATTTTCTATATATCCAGGGCCTCGAAGGACCTTACCTGGCTTATTACCATTATGAGCTCCTTGATCAACAACAATTACCCCATTGACTATCACCGCGCGAACACCAACTGCATACTGATGCGGATTCTCGAAGGTTGCCTTATCTATTATGGTCTTAGGGTCAAATATAGCTATATCAGCATAGTAACCCTCTTTGATTAGTCCTCTGCCTTGAATAGACAATATTTGGGCTGGCAAGCTGGTCATTTTTCTTACAGCTTCTTCTAAGCTTAGAATATTACGCTCTCTAACGTAACTACCTAATACGCGGGCAAAAGTTCCATATGTTCTAGGGTGTGGAGAGCCAACACCGAAGACTGTTAAAGGGCCATCTGAGGCAATAGAGGTCATTGGATGCTGCATAATCAAATCAACATCATCAGAGTTAATAGCATGATAAACAGCAGAAGCCCCTCCTCCCTTAATTATTTCAAAAACGACCATTGCAGCGTTGTAAGGGCTTGGCTCTAGATTCTTTTCAATACAAAGCTCGGCAAGGTTTTTACCCTCCATTGATGTATTCCAAGAACTTTTTGATATGAATATATTTCTAGGATGCCCTCCACCTCTATCAAACAATATCCTCTCAATAATTCCATCAATTATAAGTTGGCGTGTCTTTGGATCGTCTATGCGTTTTAGGAGCTGTGTTCTGCCACCTGCTTGAGCCCATTGTGGTATCAATGCTTTAATAGACGTCTGAGAGGCTGTATATGGGTATTGATCAATGCTGACCTTCACACCATCTTCAATAGCGTTATCTACTAATTTTAAAGTTTCTTTTGATAGTCCCCAATTATCTTTACCTATAATCTTATGGTGAGTTATCTGAACTGGAATATCAGCCTTGATGCCAATATTTATTGTTTCGTTTACTGATTTCAACACATCGATTGCTTCTTCCCTCATGTGGGAGATATAAATACCCCCATGACTAGAAGCAACCTTAGATAGCTCAATCACCTCGCTAGTTGAGGAAAAGCTACCAGGCACATAGAAAAGACCAGTAGAAATACCCAACGCACCATCTTCCATAGCCTCTTGAATAAGTAGCTTCATCTTAGATAGCTCAGTAGCTGTCGGATCTCTATTATCGAGACCCATAACCTCTTGTCTAATTGTCCCTTGACCAACAAATACTGCCCAATTTGGACTAATTTTAGTGTTTTCTATTTTTTGGTAATGCTCATCAATTGGATACGGCGATGAGCCGTCGTTACCATCAGTTAGGGTTGTTACTCCTTGCAGCAATGCACTCTCAGCAGTAGGAACATCAAAAATACCTCTTCTTGCGTGAGTATGTGAATCTATAAAGCCTGGAGAAACAATTAAGTCAGTAGCATCTATGGTCCGCTTTGAACTAGAGCTTGATAGATCTCCTATCCTCGCAATCTGATCGTCAACAATTCCAATATCAGCTAGATATGATTGATCACCAGTACCATCAACTATAGTTCCATTTAGTATTAGAAGATCAAAATCTGAGTGCGAGCAAGAAAAACCAAGAAAAAGCGCAGTAAATAAGTTAACTAATCTCATAAGTCAATATTACAGGAATAAGTATAAATTAAAATTTTCTCATCATTTCTAATTTAGTGTAATATTTATACGTATCTCAATAAAGAGATATGCAATAGGGGAAAATTATGACAGAACTAGATTTATGGAACCATCTTTGGATGGCAAGTGGTGGTCAAGGAGCTTGGTTTCTTGCGCTAGGATTTCTTTCTTGGGTTGGCTTGCGAGCTGGTCAAAATATGTACAATAATGCAAATACGCCAGTGATCATGAAAATTGCTGGTACAGTTTTTTGCTTATTTATTGCAAATGCCTGGATTTACAACTTTGCATTTTCAGAGTGGAATGCTAATGGTGTGGCAAATGCGATGGTCTCTATTGAAGCAATGGGAGAAACTTTATCGCCTTACGCTGCTGAGCTTATTAGTGCTACAGAGCCGGGTGCAGGATTTAGCTTAATGCCAGATGTTTTGCAGGGTTTATTCGTTTTATCAATATTGATAATGTCGGTGTTACCAATGTGGATTAAAAAAGCTTAATAAATAAAATTAAGCTAAAAAAAAGCCCGCATCATGCGGGCTTTTTTTATTGATTCGTTACTAAGAAGACGGAGACGGATCAAACACTATCTGACCATGAAGAACAGATGGATTCCCACCGTTAATCAATGTCGAAGTAGCTGGCTGAGCTCCAATAGTTTTGCAACGTGCAAGTTCACGGTTCATTGAGGCAGCAAAGTTATATGAGCCCTCTTCACCAGTTCCTACATCATTAGGCCAATCTGCAAGCTTACCAGGATCATCGTCATCACGGCTGGCATTGTTCGCACGCCACGTAGCTATTCTGTCCTCATTCTCCTCATTACAACTATCAAAGGTTTTTTCCAATATCCAATTTGCTAGAACTTCTGCAGGCGAATCAACCGGTCCTAGATTTGGGTATTGAACTTCGTTACAGTTATCAATTTGAACTTGGTTCTCTTGATCGTATTCATTTGGAACGCCATTTTGATTCGAATCACATGCATAGCGATAAATTTTTCTTGGTCCAATTTCAAAATTTATATCTTTGTTTCCCAGTAAGTTAGTCATTTCATAACCAAGAAGTTCTGGCATGCTTCCAACAGCTGAGTCTAGCTTTTTGAGCCATTCCTCGCCACGAAGTGCTTTTACTTTGTATGTGTTGCCAGTTAGGTTTTCGGTAAGAAGAGTTCCGTCTGGAATCACAAATCGCTGAACCCAGCGATAGTTGTCTTGCCATTCTGCTACCCATTCACCCAAATCTGCGCCAGTGTCTACGTTAAAAACGCTGCCAGGAATACCGCCAAGATTATCGCCCTGATAATCAAGAACAAACTTCTTACCAGCATCTTTTCCAAAAGAAGCTGTATCTGGAAGAACAAGAGTCAGTCTTTTTGGTGCAGATAATGCAAGTTTTGAACCAGCTGCATCAAAGATCTCGTACTGCTTATTTGTCTCTATGTTTATTGAATAGTAAACGAGAACATCGTCAGACCATGATTTGCTTCTACAGTATCTTGTTGCTGTTTCGTCGGCTCCAGTGTAAACAGGATGATCAACGGTGTAAGTACCGTCTCCATTCTTATCGCACTCAAGTTTTGCAAAAGTAGTAGCGTCATATAACTGACCTCCCCAAATACCCCAATTTGTGTCTCGAGGATTGCCCCATCTATCAATATAGTTTGAACCCCTAAGTGAATCCCCGGGCCTTGTAAGAACTGATAAATCACTTGCTATCTTTAATTCTGCAGCAGCTTGATCTGAAAGAACAGCTCCAGCTTTAGTGTATTTATAGACATCTCCAATGATTTGACCTTCCATGTAGTCACCAACAGACCAATTCCTGGTTTCCTCCCATTCATTGTCTGTTCCAGCTTCACGAATAATAGTCTGAGTAAATGCAGTTTTAACATATGGCCCAACAGCCTCAAATGGCGATGGCCCTGATGTTGTAACTGCTCCAGAATAATCGGCACCTAGTTGAGCTAGGGCGTCATCGTAATGAGCTTTAATCTTAGCTTGAGACGAGCACTCTTCTAGGCAAAAGAGTTCCGCTGGAAGATCGGAAGCAGAAACTTGTGACCTACTTTCACTTCTCACACCCACACCCACAACAGCACTGGTAGGATCTGCAAACGCTCCGTCGCCTATTCTGTAATAGGTTTCAGTATCCGGAGACCAAACACCCAGTTCTCTTATTTCCGTTCTTTCATACTCAGTGCCTGCTTGCCAAACTTTTTTCATTTTTGACAACCAATCGGCAGTCGTGAAAGTAATAGGTGTATCTAAGGTCGTGAGATTGTAACCACTCTCACAACAAGTAACGCCATCGGTAACGGTAAAGATTTTAGTTGCCGCATCATAAGAACCGATGTATTCGTCATAAACAGTTCTATTAACGTCGTCATCAAAAATTTGAACTGTCACATCAGTTCTTCCCAATACTGCATTGGCTGGATTTGATAGAGATAAAGTTATCTTCTCATTAATTGGTGTTTCAGCCACAGCATCATTCACCAATGTGAATGTTAGGTTTGCACTTGTTGCACCGGCAGCTATTGTTACTGTTCCAGTGGACGCAAGATCTGCATAATCAGCAGCAGATGCTGTCGATGATGCAGCAATAGCATAGTCTAATGTGACATCAGAGCTAGCAGCGGTAGATAGTGAGAATGTAACCGATTGGCTCCCAGCAGTACTTTCATTAATTGTTTTATCGTCAACAAACACGGTAACCGGTGGTGTTGAAGAGACGCTAAAAGTACCTTTAATTTTATTAAATCTGTTGCCTTCATGATCAAACATGTTGATCCAGTCAGAAAAAGCTAAGAATGTGAAGGTATCAGAGCGACCCAAGAAGCCTATAATACTGGTTTCAAGAGAAGAATTCAAAGCACCAGCTCTGTTGCCTGTCTCAAGAACTGAACCAAATTTAGTAAAGAGCTTGCTAAAATTAACATCTAGATAAAGTTGATCTTGATCGATGCCTGCTTTGGTGATGTTGAAGAACTTACCTGTTTCACCTACAACTAACTCAGAGCCACCCGCCATTTGAAGCTGAGTTCCATCTGAATGCTTGTAATACGAATTGATCTGTCTATCCGCTCTTTGGGTTACTGTTATGATTGTCCCATTGGCATCAACTGCTATTCCACCTTCTATCATTATGCATTCTTGCCCAGTAGCTAGCGTTATTTGGTCAAAGCCGTAAGGACTTGCTGTGTTGGTTATAGAGGAGCCTGTGCAAAGATATACCCTTGGATCAATGGTTCTATTGGTCCATTGAGTAGGGACGTCTGCAATCTCCATGGTGAAGTTCATAACTTTACCTGGATCAGCTGGATCGTTAGTAATTAACTTTGTGAGGTTGTCTTTTTCTATCTTGGCGCCAACAAGATTGGCAGTGTAAGTTGCCACCCCATCGTGAACTCCATACATTGCATAAGTCAGTGGCTCAGATGATGATCCATTGTTGTAATCTGTAAGAACAGCTTTATTGGTCTTAAAAGTTATTCTATCTCGAAAATTAACGGTATTAATAAAGCCTAAAGAAGTAAATTCATCGTACCACCACTCATCTCTGGTCCAGAAATTTAAAGAAATAGCATTGAGATCGTCAAGAGGTTGAAAAGTTTTTTCTATTTTCTCGATTCTGTAAGCTCTTGGCTTTACGTTATAAATATCATCGGCGCCCAAAGCAGTGCTAGCCACGTCATCCCTTTTAAATTCTGTAGTATCTGTAACGTATTGTTGGTATGACTCATCAACATGAACGCCCCAATAACTTGCCCATCCGTGAACTCTCTTTGATAGACCATCAACGTCTACAAAAGCTTTTATTGGAAAAGAAGTGTTTGTATCAAAGTACTTTGTATTATCTTCGTTATACATGCCGTACTGCCAAACATTTTTAACAGCATCTTCTTTAGCAATAGAGTAACATTCTTCATCAACTGTCCAGTTGAGCTGTGATTTAAGCCTAGCTTTTGATTGTTCAGTTAGTGCGTATGCAGTTAAAACAGGACCGTCCGTTGCCTGGTCATAAGTAGAGTAATCTATTGAATAAACCTCGCCAATTTTTGCACAGAATGACTTGGCGGTAGCATCTTTTCCAAAGTTAAACTTACCAAGAATGTTAACCTGAGAGTTCTTAAAAGAATCAGGCTGACAGTTCCACCAAGCATCTCCTTCCAGCCCATCACACGATGCATCCCTAAGGCTTTCGTCCATCCAGCCAGAAAATTGAGTGTAGACTCCTTTAACTTTTCCATCAGCTGCAAAATTTGCCGCTAGATTATCTTGCCCTTCTTGACCTTGTTGTTTGTATTGAATTGAATCACCTTTTGCAACCAGCATGCCCCTTCCAAGATCGACACCATCTTTACACCAAGAATAAGCACCTCGATTTTCATTGCAGGGATCCCAGCCTTCTATCTCAGCAAAATCAGCGACTTTATTTCCAAGCGTAAAGCTTTGATATCTAAGTTCAAAATCACCAAATTGAGATGTTGCTGATTTACCAGCCGTTGCGTCACTTCTAATGTAAGTTATATTCTTAGGCGTTCTATTTGTTTGCTCATTAAAGGGTGTGTCATCAACCCACCAGCCTTTAGAAAGCTGACTTCCATCTAGCTGAAACTGAGAATCAATTATCAGCTCATCAATATCAACTGCTTCTGCAGTCGCTCCGTCAGTGGCAGCGGCGGTTGTTCCGGATGCAGCAGCTGTTGCGGTTGTAGCTGTTGTTGCAGATGTTCCATCACTGGAGCCTGAGCCCGTTCCATCTTGCGTACACTTTTTTGGGTAAATATTGGCAATATAAGCACCATCATTTACCAGCTCTTCTGTTCCAAGGTTAGCAACCTTGCAAAGTACTTCTTGGGCAGCGCTCAAAGCAGACTGAACATTTTGATCAGCAACAAAATTTTCAAACTCGTCTGTCTCATAGTTTTGAGCTTGCAATGGAGCAAAGCATAGGCCTATAGAAACTGAAATGACTGTATTTAATTTATTCATAATTTTATCCTTTTAAGTTGTTTCAATTACTTTAATTGCTAATGGCACTTTGAAGCCTGTTGACTGGGCCCTCAATACATTCACAGTTATATCTTGAGAGATTGTTTCAGTTCCGTCACTTGCAGTAATGGAGATGGAATAAGTAGATTTAGTAAAATAATCAGGAGCTTCCTTAAAGGCTAAAACACCGTCGCTAGAAAGAGTAAAACTAGATTCATCGGCTCCCCCTAGTGTTAAAGTTAGAGTGTCGCCATCAACATCGCTAATAGAAAGACCAGTAACTGAAGTAGCTCCAGTTATAGCTTTTACGGCTAATTGAGTATTAATAGATGGAGCATCATTTACAGCAGATACTGAAATAGAGACCGTAGCCGAAACAGTTTGAGAGTTTTGAGTAACACTATAGGTAAAGGAGTCTGCACCATTGAAATTTCCAGCTGGAGCATAAGTAATCAACGATCCTGAAACAGTTACTGCACCGTTAGTCGGAGAAGAGATGATGCCAACCGTTAGACCGTCTGATGACAACAAAGAATCATTGGCTGTTACGCTAATTGCTAGAGCAGTATCTTCTGCCGTAGTTACTGTGTCGTCAAAAGCCAGAATTAAAGGATTTAAATCTGCGGCTGCAACAGATTCAATTGAAGCAACGTAACTTTTAACGTCTGCATAGCTGCTAATCAATGATGCAGAAGCACTGCCTGATCCTATGGAAACAATGTCTGTTTGAAGTGTCTTTAAACTAAAATTCATAATCGAGCTAGTAAGTGAATTAGATGATTTAACTTGTATAAGTGGCAATATTGCTGCCAGCGCATCTATGGTACTGGCTTTATTTGCATCTGATATTGTTAGAGATTTACCAACAATCAGACCTTCAATTACACTAGAAATGAAATCACGGGATTCAATATCTACCTTTAAATTATTTACAGCGAAAGCAGTTTCCATTTCAGAAGCAATCCCCTCAAAATAATCTGCAGTATTATCTGTTGAGCTGCTTAGATTATTTGTCAAGTTGGTAAGTGCTAGCGCCAATACTGTTAGCTGATTACCCTTCTCATATAGCAATTCATAGTTACTACCCAGATCTTTGCTGGCGACCGGATCAGTCGAGAAGATATTTATGCTGCTATCAATGCCAAGTGCCGTATATATGTTGTCAGGACTGTCCATGAAGAAAGCTAAGGTTGTAACAGGAGTAACAACAGGGGATTCTATGTAACCAGAATTAGGTGCTATTAAGACAAGGTCAGTTAGAAGTGTCTGAGTATCAACATCGGTGCCACCTAAACTAACAAAAGAGCCATTGGTATGTTTGATTGTAAATTTACCCGCAGTATCTGATGTAGCTGAGGCCTCTGATCCATCTACCAAGTAGTTCGAATTAGAGTCAATAAATACAGTTGCATCTGATAGATAGCCATCAACAACAACGCCTTGTGAATTCCTAAATCCAGTAACATTTGTAGAGCCACTAGCAGTTCCACAAGAAAGTGAAAATGAGTTAGCGCCAGCTTTGGTAATGGTTACTTGCTCTGTTCCAGAGGCTGCCTTGGATCCCGACCAAGAGCCCGATGCTGTAGCTGAGCATGAAGTGCTGCTTGATGACCAAGTTAGAGTAGCTGTAGAGCCAACAAGAACTTCTGTTGCGCTAGAGGAAATAGAAAGTGTTGGAGCTGGGCCGCCGCCTCCACCCCCGCCACCGCAAGATGCAATAAGTATTACTGCAGGTAAAATTAGGTAAAGATTTGAGATTTTTGACATGTCGCTCCCTCAGGTGATGACGCATTTTTTTTAAATTAGATTAACTTAAAAAATTGATTAAGCTAAAGGATATCAGAATCTTAATGTTTTACAAAAGTAATATATTTTTATTACTCCAAAATTATAAGTTAATAATTATATTTTATTTCAAAGCCAAGGCTTCCAAAATGCTGGGTAAAATAATGTTCTGTTCTTTGATTGAAAGTAATTGCCTCAAATCCTAAAAGATTATTCTGAAAGAAATTTCCATAAAAAGAAAAATCAAGTGATTGAAAATGGAACTTTAAACCAGAGGTAAGTTTGAAATTAGTGTTCGGTATATTTGTTAAAGGTTTATAATCACCATGATCTATAAAAAGAGCAGATATTTCATAAAAAAAACTAAGTGGCTTATACGCAACTTTTAATTCTTTTTTAATGCTCATATTAATTTGATTTGTTGTCCAAGATGTCCTTTGAGGTAATCTTTGAAGAGTTGTATCAATGAAACTGCCTAGAGACCCACCTTCTACATTTATATTTAGTATGAAGTTAGAGGTTATGCCCTCCAAAGGTGTTATCCAGAAATATTGATTCTCTGTTTGCTCAAGTCCCAGGACAAACTCATCAGCAATAAAGCTATCTATTGCTAAGCTATAATTCAAAGCCTTTGATTCATTTTGACCGTCTATGAGTAAAATAGATCCATTTAGTTGTTGATATTCATCATTCGAGTTCGAGATTTTTAGATCAGCAGAGACGCATGATCCAACTACCAGAGAGCCAAACGAATAGCAGTCAATAAACTGACGATCTGACAACTGATTTTTGCTTGCAAAGGATATGGCAGAATTCGGCGAGAGAAAATAAAACAATTCATATGTTTTTTTATCAGCTGATAATTTTACTGATTTAGGTTCTGCAGCCCTAACCACATTTAATTCAAAATCAGATCTGCTTAATAAGAGGCCAAATTTTTTCTCAATAAATAGAATTTCAAAATCAGCGACTGAACTAGTATCAAAGGAGCTTGGGCTTTCGGGTAAAAAGTTCCAATCCTTATTCGTTAAGCTATTATTAATTTTAATATAACCAGAACTTGCAGAAACTCCATTGAAAAAAAAAGCTAGTAACAATACTGTAAGGAATCTCATCTTTTCATATTACAGGAATATGCTTAAATGACGATCATTAGCTTCCAATCTGCGTTAAAAGTAGAGGAGCTTATTAAGCAAATAGGCCGCTTATGCTAACCTTTGATGGGTAGAAATTTTAATTAATTCAATAGTTTAATTAAGCTTGATGTGTCTAATTGCCCATCTCCTAAAGTTGAAAGTTTTTTATACTTTTTAAGAATGGATTTAGAAGTACTGAGATCTAGATTTAACGCGTTAGAGTAATCTAAAGCAATTTTAAGATCTTTAACCATGAGGTCAACTGCAAACCCGAAGTCAAACTCTCCTTTCACCATCGTTTTAAATCGATTATCCATTTGCCATGATTGAGCAGCACCTCCTGATATTGCATCAAGAACCTTGCTCATATTTAAATCAGATTTCATACCTAGTTGAACTCCCTCAGATAATCCTTGAATAAGACTGGCAATACAAAGTTGATTGACCATTTTTGTTAATTGTCCATGGCCGTTGGAGCCTATATGAGTTATTAATTTAGCGTAAGTCTCCATAACAGGTGTAATTTTGGATAGCTTTTTTTTGGGGCCACCCAGCATCACCGAAAGAACACCGTTGATTGCGCCCGCCTCTCCACCGCTAACTGGTGCGTCAAAAAATGAGATTTTCTTAGAAATAATTTCTTTATTATTGGTTAGTAGGTCTACCAAATCGAGTGATGAAGTTGAATGATCAACGATAAAGCCATTTGTTTTAATATAATTAAGCACTCCACTTTTTAATAGGAAGGAAGATATGGCTGCATCGTCTTTGAGGCAGGTAATTACACCATCAAACTTACAGGACAATGATTGAAAAGATGTAAGTTGAATCCCAGCATATTGTTTGATCCACTTTGATGAAACTGATCCAGTTCTGTTAAATACGTATACGTCTACACTTTTATCTAAGGACAGGTGACCTGCCATTGGAAAGCCCATGGTTCCAAGGCCGGCAAATAGATATTTAGGTTTAGACTTTTTCAAGCTGTATTTCTGCTGAAGAGACCACTAAAGCACCACCCTCCTCCAAGTCAAGGGAGATAACAACACCATTGTCAATTAACATTGCAAAACGCATGCATCTTTTGCCTAAGCCAAAACCAGAGGCATCCATGCTGAGCCCAAGCTCTTCTGTAAGCTCTCCATTCCCGTCCGCAATCATGTCGATGCCGGACGCTCCAGAAGCTTCAGACCATGCTTTCATAACGAATGGATCATTAACGGAAATAAAAACAACTGAGCAGTTTTTTTCGCTAAATTTAGATACATTTTCAACGTAGCCAGGCAAATGAGAGACGTGACATGTCGGGGTGAATGCTCCTGGAACTCCAACAAGCATAACTTTTTTATTTGCAAGGTAATCGGATGATTGAACTTGTGTGAGCTCGCCGTTTACTAACAACCTTAACTCTTGCTTTGGAAATGTATCGTTTACTGATATAGACATAATTACTCCTAGATATGAATGAATTTTTGTTTATTTTACACTTTTTAATTCATTTTATTTAAATGATATTGTTTTAGCTTAGTGAAACAGATAGAATCTCACCTATGAAATTATCAACAGCATTAAGAGAGCTCAAAACAAACAAAGAAATAGACAATTTCTTAAAAGATATCCTCACCCCAGGTGAGATTAAAGCTATAAACGAAAGATGGTCAATCGCTAAGTTGCTATATAAAAAAGAACTTACCTATAGAGAAATTGCTTCTCAGCTTGGAACTTCAACAGCAACCGTCACTCGAGTAGGAAGATTCTTAATGGCAGAGTCTAATAACGGATATCTAACTGCATTGAAGAAAATGAAAGGCCCGCAATATTATTGATTAAGTCGAATTAAAAAATTCTACTTTTCCATTACGTAGTTTGTTACCTGTTCTTTCATCTCTTTCCTTAAAACAAATAAGGCTATCAAGTTGGGAATAGTTACCAGCGCAACTACAACATAGGCGATGTTCCATATAATAGTGGTGTCTATTACAGCAGCGGCTATGAAACTTAAAACATAAATCATTCGGTACCAAGGAACAGCAGCCTCTCCAAATATGTAGGCTGTAGATCTATCGCCATAGTATGACCATGCAATCGCAGTAGAAAAGGCAAACAATAATAATCCGATAGCTACAATATATTCACCCCACATTCCAAGAACCCCTGAAGCAAAAGCCTTTGAAGTAAGAGCAGCCGAGTGAATCAGTGATTTTCCTTCCACTTTAATTGATGAGTCTTTAATACTTCCATCCCGAATTTCTAGAAGACCTTCGAAGGGCTGACCTGACTTATAAAACATCACGTCTTCAGCAATTGAATTATTGTGAAACACTGTAATATCATTGCTCGCTAGCATGCCGTTCACGATGGCTAATTCACCAGAATACTCTTTTACAGCGGTTGTATTGTTGGTAAATTTTCTTGCATCAAGGATGTACTTGCCTAGCTCCTCAACATCGTTTGAGTTGTCTTCGCTGTATGATCCTTCAAAAATTGACATTGACGACCTTTCGAACGTGTTTTCATATTTTTGAGTCCATGCGCCGCTGGATAGAATAACAAGAGCGGTAACGCTACAGACAACAATAGTATCAATAAAAGGCTCTAGGATGGAAACCATGCCCTGCTCAACTGAATGCTCTGCCTTTGCTGAAGCATGAGCAATTGGAGAGGAGCCTTGGCCGGCTTCATTTGAGTAAAGTCCTCTTGCTACTCCTAATTTTAAGCTCATTGCAAAACTTGCACCTAAGAAGCCACCTGCGGCTGCAGAGCCAGAAAATACCTGGGAGAAGATTGAGTTCAGCGAAGGAATAATATTTTGATAATTTTCTACGACCACAACCAATGCACCACCGAAATAAATAACTGCCATGATTGGCACAAGCTTGCTTGCAATTTTTGCAATTCTTTTAATGCCACCTGCAATAATTAACCACAACATAACACCAAGAATAAGCCCTGTAGCAAGTTTTGGAATGCTAAAAGTAGAATCAAGAACGCTGGCTATGTTATTAATTTGTGGCATATTGCCTGAACCTATGGCGCAAATCATCATAAGGCCTGCAAATAAAACTCCTGCCCATCTTTTATTAAAGCTTTTTTCTATGTAGTACATAGGTCCGCCGGATATTGACCCATCAGATAATGTTGTTCTGTACTTGTGAGCCATTGTTACTTCAACAAATTTTGTGGTCATGCCAAAAATAGCTGTAATCCACATCCAAAAAATAGCTGCAGGTCCACCAATCCATATTGCCAGAGCGACTCCACCAATATTTCCAGTTCCGACAGCTCCAGACATGGCTGTTGTTAAGGCTTCAAATGGAGTGGTCTCTCCTTTTGTATCTTCTTTTGCATATTTACCAGTAACTATTCTCCAGCCATGTGCAAAAAATCTAAATTGAGGGAAGCCAAGGTAAGCAGTAAAATAGATACCAGTGCCAATTAAAAAAGCAGGAAACCACCAAGAACCACTTAGGTATCCATCCAAAAGCAAAAGAAAGTCATTAAAAGCAACCATAGTTAATCCTTGTTAGTTATGAGCCATTCTTCAAGATCTGTATAGCCACCAATCAACTCGTCGTTGATAAATATTTGTGGCATTGTTCGAGCGTATGGATTCCTAGTCATTAAGGCATCAAATATCTCTGGAATTTCTGCATTATGCGAAATGAAAGGAATATCATTTTGAGTAAAGTAATTTTTTGCTTTATCACAAAAAGGACAATTTGATTTAGAATATATTTCAACGTTTTTAAACATCAGGAGATTATAAGCCAAATGTCATTATTTAATTTAAAAAA
>Ga0209384_1000936_pt1 | contig 16315 bp, 26 predicted proteins | sample CoawatmetaG05DNA_FD_187511 | JGI IMG/M metagenome (GOLD analysis project Ga0209384, IMG submission 187511) | Marine microbial communities from the West Antarctic Peninsula - Coastal water metaG058-DNA (SPAdes) (version 2) | ecosystem: Environmental > Aquatic > Marine > Coastal ... | reverse complement strand
ACGGAAATCTCTACCGAGATAATTTACCTCTTTTTTTACTAATTTTTTATGTGTTCCGTAGTCTACTTGCCTCGGCATTTCTTATTCTCCAATATTAAAATTAAATGTTAATGTTTCAAAAGAATCGGGTTCTAATGATACTGAAAAGTCTATTGATACATCCACGATATTACTATCGCCTTGAATCACAACTATATCGTTTATGTTTATATAAGGTAACCAACTTGAAGTTGCGTCTCTAATAGCTTCATCTATTTGATTTTGAACATCTGGTCCTTGTTCAAATAAGATATCTGTTAATGTTGAACCAAATTCAGGTTGCATAACTCTCTCACCCTTTGATGTTAATAATAAATTTCTCAGATTAGCTTTTGCTTGTTCTAATATAGTTTTTGTCTTATAGAAAAATCCCTCTGGACTATAATCTAGTGGAAATCTAACTCCAACATATACATCATCATTTCTATCTATTTCTCTTACACTTGCCATTATCTATTAAGGTCTAAATCCCTCACCTTTTTTCTTTTTATCCATTGCTTTCATCAAACCAGAATAATCACGAGTTAAAGCATCTTGAACACCCTCTGGAACTTGGTCTACTGAAACACCTTGTTTCTTGATTGTATCTACTGCTGCCATCTCTCGTGCTCGTTCTTTATTTTGAGCTCCGCCTAAACTACCATAACCCAATACTTCTGCCATATTGTCAGAACCTAATACACCACCGCCCAATGTAGGATAGTCATCAGACTTTGCCTGTTGTCCTAATGGGTTCGTGTTGTTCAATACTTCATTCAATGTTGAATTTTTGGTGTATTGTTTTTTAGTTTTTTTCTTTACTATGTTTGGTTTTGGTTTAGAAATCACTTCTGATAGTTTGATTTCTTTATCTTCATTAATAAATATCTCACTTAGCTGCTTTTTAATCTCTTTACGGACAACTAATTCAATTATATTTTTTAACTTACTCTTATTCATTACTACTCCTATTTAGTTTAATTATATGTTTTCACCCAGTTTAATTAGTTCTGCTATTATTCCCATTGAAGATAGTTTTTGGGCGTCTTGTTCTGTCTTTTTAGAACTGATTAATAATTCTCTGACTTGTGGTGAACCACCAAAGTCAAGATATCTTTTTACATCTTCAGTATCAACACCCTTCGATGCAATCACATCTCTAATATCTGTTGTGTCTAATGGTGGATTATTTGGGTCTGCCTCATAAGCATCAAGTGCTTCTATTATTGATTGCGTTGAACCACCACCTTGTTGTATAGTATCAAATGCTGCATTTAATGCCGCAACCGCTACAGCTGCTGCTGCTGCCTGTGCTTGTATGTTTGCTACTTTAGATTTTGCTTTATCAATATCGTCAAAAAATTCATTCCACGCGAGTTTATTTTTAGCAGGAAGAGAATCTAACTCATTTAATCCGAGTGCTTCAGTTAGTTGATTCAACGATACGGTTTTCCATTCTTTTTTATCTACCCATTTAAAATCAAAAAAGTCTTTTACTTTTTTTAATTGGTCATTAAAAAACTGCAAATCAAGTAAATGGCCTGAAAGGTTTAGCGGGTTTATTACTCCCGGTGCTATTACGGGTGGTAATATTTTTGATGCTGCTGATATTACTCCATTGTTAATATTTGCTATATGTGGTTTCATAGATTCTGCCATTGGTAAAATGTTTCGTGGTAATAACTTTGTATCACTATCTATATCATCTATCTTGTCACTTATATCTTTTTTTACTCCATTGGAATAATCCGTTACCATTTCGTTGGTTACAATACTTACCGCTTCACTATTTTCAATATTTACTTTATTACCTTTAATAAATATATCACGTTGTGCAAAAATACCAATATCATCTGACTTAGCATTTATCATAATTCTATCGGAATCAAAAATAATTTGTGGTAAGTTATAATCTATATTTAATCCTCTACTATCTTCTCCACCCATTTCAGGCCCTTCTTTTAAAGTGGGTTCTGAATACACTATCTTTTCGTTAGTGGTCATTTGAATTGAAGAATCACTAGCTAGTAAATTTATGTTTGGTGAAATAGATTCACCTTCGATTTGATTACTACCTAAAATAACTGAATTACCAAATCGTCCTTGTATGATTGTATCACCTTCGGAAAATGGCACTTTTGGCGGAGATGTATCTACAAAATATCTACCTTGTCTATACTGTTCCAATTCACGATTACTATTTAGTAATGTACCTTCTTCATCATCATTTTTTGATTTATCTCCAACACTACTTTTATTAAAGTTTTGAAAATTTACTTTATTAGTATCAGTATTTAATCTACCAAAGTAATATCTTTGTTGAGTGGTTTTATCATTAAATCCAAGAACTATTTCGCCAACTATTGGTATCTGTAATATATTGGCATTTAATGGTAAAAATTCTTGTAATTCACTTGGACTATCTCCCTCCTCTGAAACAACATATCTACCGACTATTGTTCCTCTATCATCAGAGATATCCATTACCTCTAATGCTTCTAATTCATAGAATAAGTGTTCTGCACCTAATTGCGCAAGTTTATTTCTTAATCCATCACTCGTAAGTATATGGTTATCTAAAGGATTTGGTTCTCCACCAGAACCCCTTTTAATAATGTGAGCCATTAGTTTTCCTGTTTAATATCTTGAATAATTTCGTCTTGCTTGTTTTGTAACTCTTGAACATTTTCTTCTATTGCATCCATCAATTGTTCTTTTTCTGATTCGGATAGTCCGAACTCTTCTCCAGCATCTGATACTCTTTTTTCAGCTGCTGTAATTCTTTGAACGATTGTTGCTAATTTGACGAGTTGTTCATCGTTCTTTACATTAATTTCTAAGTATTCTTTTAACATAGGAATCATTTGCACGGCTGTATCGCCATCTTTAATAAATCCCACTACCTCTTTCATCAATACTTCTAATTGCTTCTTATTGGTATGGGAATTATCATAGATGTCTTTGAACACATCACCGAGTGTTTTTCCTTTGAATATTTCATAATCTGTTGACATAATTTTGCTTAATTTTGCTTGTTTTTAATCTAATAATAAATAGGTAAATATCAAAAAATAGGGATATATATTTATATATCATTTGATTTTTGTTAGATTCGCTAATAGTTATTATACGACTACGGAATTTGTAGTCTTTTAGATAAATAAAAAGGGGAAACTAAAATGAAAAATACTATGGCAATGATAATGGATGTAGTTTCAGGCATAAAAGGCCTGTTATATCACGTTATTGGTCTTGGGGTACTTGTTCAACTAATATTTGTTGGCGGGTTCTTCGGTATGGACATTATTGGTAATCTTATCGGTTTAGTGAATTTGTTTGCAACAAGTGGATTCGCTGGATTTATAGCACTATTAGTAGTGTTGGGATTACTTAATAAGTAAAAAAGAATAAAGGTGGAATTAAAAGGGGGCGAGAATATCGCCCCTTTTTTGTTTTATAGATTATCCCAACTACCTGTAAATTTGGTTTCTATTGAACCAGTAGTTAAGTAATTGTATTGTAGATTAACGTGATGTTTCTTCATCACATTGACAACACGAGTAATGTGTTGTGTATTTGAATTGGTCATTTCTCTAATCATAATGTATAGAGCTTTCTTATTGAAGTTATCAATGTTCTCTCTATGTTCCATAAGATACAAAACCGAATTAGCAACATCCATATCTTGTTTTCTTTTGAAAACCGTAGTTAAGTTATTTGCCCAATACTCAATGAACAAATCAAGATATTCTTTCTTTGCTGTGATTAAGTCAGCTCGTGTTGCTTCTTTAACGGGGTCACGTTTGTAATCAGTAACTTCTTCTCCGTCAGTTTGTTTCATCTTCTTGTAATTATTATTGTTGTGTAGAATCAAATAGTTCTTAGCAACAATACTAAAGTATGAGAATGCTTTTCCTTTACCTTCGGTAAACTTATGCATATTCATATACAAGAACGATACTACTTCGTGTTTCACATCATCTGATGGAACATCAAAGTAATAAAACTTAAATGTATGAATTATATTTTCTGCCAGCTTTTCAAAGGCATTTCTGATATGTTCATTATAAATTCTCTCCCTCATATGAGGACGAGTTTCTTTATTGTGTCTTATGATAGCATTTTCTGTATCTTGTGTAAAGTAATATCTTGGTGATGTCTTTGCTGCTTTTCTTGGCATTTATACTTCCTTTTCTGTTATTTCGTTTAATTCATCTACGGTAGCTTTGATTGATTGGAATACAATTCCTACCTCATCGTCAGCTTCAAAGTTTCCTTTGTCGTCAATTTGTTTTAATGTTGCTTGTGTATCAATTACTCGTTGTGCGTAATCTTCTATCCAAGTTTCTAATCGTTCAGTTTTTCTCGTTAAGTTAAATATAACATAACTTTCAACCAAAGTCAAGAGAATTAATATTATTAAAAAATAAATCACTTTTTTGCCTCCCCAAATAGTTCGTTAAATATATCTTTAGCGTCTGTTGACTTGGTAAACTTTTCTTTTACTTGTGTATCAACTGCTGCTTTAATGTTTGTTACTGATTTCATAACCTTTTGTGATTCCTTTTTATCTTGACGATGCCATTCATCATATTCGGTATGAGTCGCCATCATATCTGCTTGGTGTAAAATGTAAGCGATATTACTTTTCAATCTCCAAGCTGGATTATATCCTTTAAGATATTTTTCATTAGCGTCTTCGTAAAGTCCATCTGTTAACATCAATCCAAGATATTCCCACTCCGTCATATCTATTCCATAATGTTGTAAAATAAATAATGACCTATCCGTAACATTCATATAAGAAGATAGATTATTATTGTGTGTATAAATCTCTCCCATATTTTTTACTCTCCAATCATTATCTTGAACGACATAATAATCATTACCTTGTAAATCCCCAACTTTACCTAAGTCGTGATGTAGAGCTGCAAATACTAATTCTTCATTAGTAAAGTTAATTGTTGCTCCATTGGATTCCCAAGTATCTCTAATCTGTTGTGACATATTGACTACGTGTAATATATGTTCTACATATCCACCCACCATAGCGTTGTGAAATGCTGCTTTACCACTTGCTGGCGCCACTACCATTCTGTCCTCAAAATCATCATACATTTTGTTGAGTTTTTCTAATCTATCTCCTGTAAATGTATTGTTGATAATTGTTCGTAAGTCCGTCCAATTGCTTTGTATTTTTTGTTCTGTTAATTGCTTCATTTTTCTATAACCTCGTATCTATTTTTTGTAAATTTTATATCTGTTTCATTTCTTAATCTATTTCTATATGAAGTAAACCCAATTCTTACTCCCCAACCCATATGTAATAATATCTCATTTTTGGTTACGGATTTTTTAGTTCTGATAAAGTCTACTATCTTATCATATGATTCAGTTCTTTTAATTGTATTTAAATTATCAATAGCGCCTTGAAACATATCATTAATTTTTAAAATTTGTTTTTCCCATTTACTATCTTGAAATCTTTGTAATGATTTTTCTGAATACTCGTTTCTAAATTCTTTATCATCTAATACTTTATTCATTGAATCAAGAAAAGTATTTGAATCATTATAATATATTCCAGCGTCATCTGCTAACTCGTGATAACTTCCGTCATCTGAAAACATATAAGGAACTCCGACACTCATTCCGTCAGTAGCAGATATTGCCCAACCCTCATACTTTTGTTTACAACAAACTCCAACTTTACAAGATGATAGTTTAGAAAAATACCCAAACCTATCATACTTATCAATTGTAATATATTCTCTTTCTTTTGATTCTGCTAATGGCACCCATACTTCAAAGTCTTGTCTTTGTTCCCAAAGTTTATCCATCTGTTCTAAAAACCAGGGATAATTTTTATATGTGTGTGGTCGGTGATTATAAACAACTATATTTTTGTCTGTTGTTTGTTGTTCATAGTTTGGTGTTTCCCATCCGAGATATTGTGGTTTAAGAATATCATCTAATTGTTTAACGACATTATCATTAAAATGTTCTTTAGCATTTTTCAATACAAGTTCTTTTTGTGCTTGTGTATTGATACCACACTTTTCCATTTGTAGTAAACCGATTATATTAAATGCTAAACCAACCTCATATTCATAGTTGGTTATCTCTTTAAATTCAGTCCAATGAGTATATCCAATAATTGTAGGACATATATCGGTTGTGTTGAAAAGTAAATTTTTTAACTGACCAGTATGTTCTGGTAAATGTGAATATAAAATATCATAATCAGTATGTTTCCAATTGATTGCTTTGAACACTTCTTTAAATGGAAATGCCATTCTCATAGAATTTGGATAAGACATCTGTGGAACTATTAATTGGTCGGTATTGTCAAATTGTAAACTCGGTATAAGTTCTGGTGACAATATTGTCCAATGTAAGTCAGTTCTTATCTTATTCATTTCTTTAATGATGTTTCCAAGCACGACAACATAACTATCCTTTTCTAAATCCTTTTGGAAAGTAATGTTTGGATACACGAGTATCTTATACTTGCATTCTTTATCGTCTGATGTGAATCTATCGATAGACATTATGAATTATCTGACTCGTGTGTTGAAGCTTCTTCAAATTCAAAATCATATCCAGCTGGTTCAACGAACTTTTCCATCAAATCATAGTATTTCTTTTGATTTGTTTTTGCCCAAGCTGTCTTCCAATCTTTTGATGGGTGATGAACCACTACTACGACTTTATCGTAGTCTGAATATAACAACTTGTTCTGAATATTGTCCATACTCATCTTAGCTGATGTCATCATTATTACTAATGTTTTATCTGAAAGTCTGTATTCTGCCTTAAGGTCTTGGGCTTCAGCTGACATTACATTCCATTTTTTCCAAACCTTTCCAGTCATTTGTTCGTATTCGACATCTTCAACTTTCTTCTGAACTCTATTGGCTATTACACCACGAGTTCGTGAATTTAGTCCAAAACCAACGAGCATTTGAGAAGCTTCATATTCAAATGGTTTGATTCCATATTCTTCATATAACCCAAGTAATTGTTTCTCATAATCATCATTATCATTTTCTTTTCTTTTCTTTTCATCTTCTGGATTAAGTAGTAATCCTAATTGACCAATTTCTACTTTACTCCAATCTGTCAGGTCTACATCTACATATTTATATTGAGTAGCTGACTTAGACTTTTGGATACCTTTCTGAGTATGTTTTCCACCGATACGAACTCGGTCAAAACCAAGAACATCTTCAGCTCCAATAGCCATTACCAATGGGTCTGTATATTCAATTGAACCACCATTCTCTTCAATCCTATCTGCTATATATTGGATTCTGTCTGGATACTCTTGGTATCTAACTTGGAATGTGTGCATATCTGTAAGTTCTTCTTTCTTACCGAACTTGACATCAAACTCTCCACACGAAGCATTATCGCCATCACCGAGAATTCTTTTAGCCATTATTTGGGCTTTGTGAACATCAAGTTTAGGTTTAGCACCTTCACTTATATTATAACTCATATCATTTGTCCTCACATTATTATTTCTTAGATATGAACCCTCATATCTTGTTGCTTCTTCTTTTGTTTCAAACCACTCAATTACTTCATACTTCCAATTAATATTTGAGTTTGAAAAATCTTCTCTAAGTTCAGGACTTGAACTTGTTTGCCAATATCCATCCCAAACTTCTCCCTTATGATATCCAAAATACCATTTATCATTTGTAAGATTTGTCCACTTGTAGCAAAAGTATTTAAATCCAGAAGGATTCTCTTTTATTTCTTTTTCTAATATTCTATCTGTCATTTTCATTTATCTTCCAATATCCTTTAAGTATTTTTCTTTCGCTTGTTCCCAAGTGATGTTAATCATACCTGAATAAAATAACATCTCTGGTTTAATTTTATTTTGTTCTAATAGTTTCTCATATCGTTTGATTGCTTTACGCTTCCACCAACTATCAATATACTCAATATCTCTATCGAACATATTTCTAATTTGTAATTCATCTTCTTTGATTTCACTTCTTAGAAATTCTTTTCCATTTTGATATATATTTGAAAAGTAACAACCTCGTTTGAATCCGTGTTCATACTTTGCTCTCTTAATATCTAATTCTTTATATATCAATTGAATAATCTTTTGTTTAATACCTGTTACGGGTTGGTTTGTTTTACCCGTTGTAACTCTTAGATAATCTTCTGTTCGGTGTTCTTTCAACCATTGGTGCCAAGAATCATAAAATGAATCATCTGGTTTTAAACTAATCTTACCTTTGGTTTCTCCGAGTGTTTTCCATTGTGGTATTCCATTATACATTGAGTGAATACCATACAACGCTGTTGTTGATATACCGACTAATGTTTGTCCATATAGTTTCTTCCAAGTATCACGAACAACTTTTGATGTAACCATTTGTGCTACTAACTTACCACCCAACATATTATAACCGAGTGGTTGCACACAACATATCGTAGTTCCGATAGCTGTATGATTTAGTTTTCCGTCTTGAAATTTATTTTCTTTTGTCCAACCAATTAAACTATCTCTTACACCTAAAGCTGTAACATCACTACCTAAACAAATTAATCCTAATACTTTACCTGTTGTTTCGTCTTTAACATAAAATTTTACATTACGACCTGGATTTGCTGTGAATTCCATTGAGTGAATAAGTCTTCTCGTGATAATCCAATCTTCATTTGCTTTTGCATTTCCGTGTTCTACTGGTTCTACAATTGGTTTGATTGAATTGATTTCTGAAATAGTTTGTTCTTTATTATAAATGTCTGTTGGTTGCCAGATAGTTCTTTCTAATCTATCAATAACATCTGCTCTATCCATAAAGAATTGTGGGTCTTTATTAAACTCTTCCCACTTCTTCCATAATGTATTTTCTTGAACTGACATTTCTTTTAGAAAGTCCATATTATCTATGAACGATTTCTTTTCTGCTTCGTAATTAAACTCTGCTTCCCCAAAGAAGTTTTCAAAACTCATCTATATAACCTTTTTATTCATAATTTTTATATTACTCTAATATACAACATTAATTGTCGCAAGTCAAGCTTTTTATTTTTTATCCGTAACATATGTAAAATCTGCTTCCATACTTGTTTTTAATATTTTAGCATTCTCAAATTTATATGGTTTAGTTCCTGGTGATTCCAAGATATCAATACGATTTACAAATCGTTTATTCATTGTATCTTTAACTTGATATACCCCATCTTTTCCGTCTGTTCCTGTTAGAACAATAAAATCTCCATAGTCTAACCAACCACCCCATCTTTTTAAAAGATTTCTACTAACTGCTACAAATTTATATTCTGATGCTTGGTGTATTTTTATTCGTGTTCCATCGGCTAAAATATCTGGTGTTGAATCTGTTTGGCCTCGTGTCGGGTGATACATAGTTACCGTAACATCTAAACCTGATAACTTTATCTCCGTGTACTTATCTTTTAATAACTTGTTTTCATCTTGCAATTCTTGTATCGTGTCTGTGTAGATATCTTTGTATTTCTCAAATTGACAAACCCAAATGTATCCATTAAACATTGTAAAAAATGTTAAGAATATAATAAAATATTTTTTCATAGTTTCCACTCCTTTTATAGTAATAACTATTTAGTTCCTACTTTTTTCTGTACGAAATCTACCATCTGTTCTGCAACATTTATCTTGGTATACTTTTCCATACCTTTAAATCCTGGTGCTGAATTAACTTCACAAATTACATAACTTCCATTATTAAATAACAAGTCAACACCTGCTATATCTAAATTTAGTAATCTTGCACACTCACCACCAATCCATTCAATATCATCATCTATCTGATAAGGTATTGCTTCTCCACCTCTTGTGATGTTCGCTCTAAAATCTCCGTCAATAGATTGTCGCATCATACAACCGACAACTTTACCATTGACAACAAGCACTCTCAAATCTTTACCAAAAGAGTCTTGTATAAATTCTTGTAATATAATATTATAACTTGGTTTTGTTATCTCTGCCATCTTCATCAATTGTCTGAATTGTTTTCTATCCTCAACTAAGAATACCCCCGCTCCATATGAACCACTTAATGTTTTTACTACCATAGGATAACTTAAATTCTTTTCTACCAAAGTAATATCAATTGGATGCTTTACCAACATAGTCTTTGGAACTGGTAGATTTGATTCTCCTAATATCTGTTGTGAATACAATTTGTCTTTAACTGCGTCAATAGCTTCACTTCCATTAATCATCACTACACCTAATCGTTCCATATGTCTGATAATAGCTTTAATAAAGTATGTCGTTCCACTACCTGTTCTCGGTAATACGAAATCAGGTAATTTTCTTGGCTCACCACTAACGATAATAGATTTTCTATCATCTCTATCAACGAATATATCCACATCTTGTGGATTAACTACACGAATCGTGATTCCTTGTTTCTCAAATTCCTCTACGAGTCTTTTGACTTCGTGGTTCTCACCTGATAACGTCTTCTGGATTATCCAGCCGTTCAATCCATTTCCTCTTCGTGATATTGGTCAAATGGATTTTCATATTCTAATTCCATTTCAATAGTGTTTAATAATTCTTGAACTATATTCCAATCTTCTGCTTCTATCGCTTCTTCTAATTTCTCTAATACATCTTTTAATGTTATTCCACTCATAAATATACTCTCTCCTTTGTTGCTACTTGTTGTTGATACCAATCTAAATTCTCATCTCTCCATACATATGGATTTTCTGAATTTTCAGACCATTTATTTCATAAATCCTTGTATTGCTAATTCTTTGTGTTTTGCCTCTACCATAATATCTACATTGTTACCATATGTATCTGGCAATTGATTAATTAAATCTGAATGTGCTTGTGGTCTAATTGACTCATCTAACTGATGTTCTGCTTTTGATTCTGAATAATGAACCACCGGAACAATGCCATCAGGCCAAGTAGACATAGCTAATTCTAATGCTTGTTGTTCTGTTTGTCCACCTGTATTGAACTTGTAATGATGATAATCAAATGTAATTGGGATACCTATTCTTTTATGTATGCCCTCATATAAATCTTTTACTGAATACATAGATGCTTTGTCGTCATTTTCCACTACGAGTCTTGACTTGACTGAATCGGGTAGTCGTTCAAAGTTTTTACAAAACCTATCCATAGCAGATTGTTTATCTCCGTAAACACCATTACAATGTATATTGATTTTGTTGTAGTGTGTTCTACTCAAACCCATAAAGTCAAATATATCTCCGTGCATAATTAAATCTTTAAATGTATTCGCAACTACATTTTCATTTGGTGAAACCAAAACATTGAATGGTCCTGGATGAGATGTAACACGAACTCCGTGTGTATTAGCCATTGTTCCTGCTGAATGTAACCATTGTTTAATCTCTTTAATATCCTTTAAGTCATCCCACTCATACTCAGTTTTCCAAGGTGCTAACCCACTTGTCATACGATAAAAGTTATGTCCGTTCAGAACATTCCAAGTCATAATGTTATGTAAGTCTTTTGCGTTCGCAAGTGCAATCTCAGATGCGTAGTCCACACCCTTAGATTGAAACGTACGTTTAATCATACCACGACCTGTCGTGATTGGTTTAGTTCCTTTTGGTTTATCACCATACTTAGTTGGATAACTAAGTTGCATATTTATACAAGCATAACCTAATTTCATAATTCTAATGTAACCTCTATTTATAAGTATTAATTATTTTTCTGTAATCGTAATTTTTCTTTATATTCTTCAGGTGATATATAAATACCTTTTCCGTAATCATTCAGTAAAGACTTTTCTAACTTTCTTCGTTCTTTAAAGTCTTCATATGATTCACCTTCTAATCTTTTATCACCCTTGAGTAACTTACCAATCTCTAATCGTTTTCTCATCATTTTTCTACATCTCCCATTAAGAATTTCTTCTGTTTATTTAATGCCTTGTTAACTTCTCGTTGAGCTGCTATCTTTTCTTTATGACGAGCAACTAAGATTTCGTCCTTAGTCTTTCGTTTAACCTTTTTCTTTGCCTTAACCTTAGTAGGTTTCAATGTTCCTTTTAACTTAGGTTGTTCTTTACCTTTGTGAAATACATTTCCGTCTTTATCAACGAACTCATTCATAAAGTGCCACCCTGCTGGACGACCTGTTGGTTTGTATTGTTTGGCATTGAAATCATTAGCCAGTTCTGGAAATGCTTGATGTAATTGTCCAGTTAGACATCTATTACATATTACTGATGTAGCTTCCTCTCCGACATTACGAACTTGTGTTCCACAACTACAATCCATATATCTTATATTATTTGCGTATGGGTAGATAGTTTCTTTTGCAACTATATAACCACCATTATTTGTAAATACACTCATATTGTATAACTCCTTTTTTATGCTTGTGCTATTGAGCCCGAATACATTGCTTCTTCAACTACTCGTTCTTCAATTGTCTTATCTATAAATTTTGCTATCTCGTTACGGATTTGTTTTTCCGCCTGTAAATCATGCTCGATTATATCTTCAATAAGTTTTCCAACTTCTTGTTCAGTATCATAATCTTTCTGTTTTCTTAGTGAATCTTCAATCTGTTCTAATCGTTCAACTAAATCTCTAATTTTCATATCTTACCTTTTTTTATGTGAGTGATGGGTGAGAATCGAACTCACGAATAATGGATTTGCAATCCACCCCATTAACCACTCTGGCACCATCACGGCCTTGATGACGGCGTTCATTTAATTTATGTTCTTGAATACTTTCAATATGTTTACAAAATGTTTTTTTATGTCGTTTCCTAAATTTGAATGCAGGACACGAACAACTCCACTCTAATCTGTTTGGATTAAAAGTAATGTCATACGATTTTCGTCTTATTCTGTGGTGTTCAGTGCCATCATTATCCACAAGCACTCCACCAAAAAGGTCTAAAACATAATCTATATTTATATTATTCATACCACTAATATACAACATTAATAGCTTGATGTCAAGCTTTTTATTAATTATTTTTCTTTTATCCGATTTATTAACTTTTTAATCCGTCTTTCACGAAACGATATCTTCTCACTAGAGTGTCCTTCATTCAATTTCGTCCGTGTTAATCTTTTCTGTAATTGATGAACTTTATGAAACAACTTAAACTTGTATTCAAATTTCTTACTCATAACAATCTCCTTAAAATTAATTAAATCGGTCTACATTAATAAGTAGGATATATATAGAATATTATTTAGTTCTTATTCCACCTCTTGCTGTTGGTTGTGGATTAATTTTTTGTTTTGGTGCAACTTCTTCTTCTATAACTTCTTCTAAATCATAATGTAATCCATCATTTCCGTTTTGACCTATGATATCCATTCTATCATCATCTTCTTGTGGTGTTGCGAAATCATCATCACCATATGGATTAGGTGTTAATAATGGTTCTGAATATACATCTTGCCAATGTTCTTGTTGGGTTTTTTCTTTTTCGGGATGACCTGGAATTATTTCATTTTCTTTAGTTCTAAGTATTAGCGCTTGGTTATATGCTATGACTAACATAACTGCTAATGGGTCAAATACAAAGATAAGAATAAAGATAAAGAACTTTACTACGGTATCAATATCAGTTCCGAATGTTCTGGCTAAATAAATTGCTGGTCCGACATCCACACCCGTTGATACTAATTGTATTTCTAAATCTGCCTTACGAGTCTTGATATTTAATATCTCTTCATTGACATTTCTTATTTGTGGGTTGTAATCTTCTCGTAGTTTTCGTTTAGCAGTGATATAATTCTCTGGTAAAGATTCTACTTGTTGGTCTAATTCTTGTTTTAAAAATAGTTTGTCGTCTTGTAATTGTTCCAACCTATCATCTATCATTAATAGTTCAGTAGATTGTTTTTCAAATTCAAGAGTTGCTCCTTGATAAGCATTAGATAGATATCCAAAGATACCTGCTGATGTTATGAATATCAATACAATAGTTGCTAAAGTCATATAGACTTTTTGAAACCAATTAATCATATTCCAATAACGATATAAAAATGATGCCGTAACTAATTTACCAAGTTCTAATGAACTGGCCATTACCACTACTGATAAGAAAGCTCCACTAAAAAGTTTTGCTAATCCATATACCGAAAATGCTGCTGCACTTCCTGCAATTAATAATGCGGATAATCCTATCCATATATAAAAATATTTTGATTGCTTCATAATTCTTTTTCCACCTTTAATATAAATAGTGAATAAACGCACTAATCTGTCGTTTATTTCAAATTCTTCCGATGACTTTACTATAATTCGTCACCTCATCTCATATCTATGAGTTAACACTACGTTCGAGTCTACAACCTCGCCTATCCTGTAGTATCTATGTCTGTCTGGTAGGACTTTTGTATCGGTCAATGCTTCCGACTACTGATTTCACTCTTTTATTCCGTCTAAAACTTAAACCCAAGATGTTTTGGGAATGAAAACTCTACGATATCAATTATTGGTTTTCGTTTTTTTATATTTAATTATTTACTAGCGTTTACTGATTCTTTTCTATATTCAGTAACTAACTTTTTTATCTCACCGATAGATTTACGGGCTCTTGTTCCTGCCGCTTTATTACCTGTGTTTACATTAGTTTCGTGATTTGCTGAAAAATCTGAAAACAAATCACCTAGTTGTGTATATAGTTCATTTAATTTACTCATTACTTTACTCCCTGTTGTTGTTTAGTAATTCTTTATTGTTATAATTCTTGAAACTCAGCTACTATGAGATTCATACAAATGTAGTAATATTCATTATTCCTCAGAATAGTGTCAGCCAAACCATACATAATTTTTAGGTCTTCTGGCGTATAACGGCATCGCTCAACCAACACTTTTCCAAGAACATAAAATCTATCATCATCGATAGAAATAAATTTATTATTAAATTTATCCAATCTTAATTGATAGTTTCTTTGGCTTTGCTGGCTCTACTTTAGGTATGTCTATTGAGAGTAATCCGTCTTTAAACGAAGCTTTTATGTTATCTCCGTCCAATTGTTCACCAAGTTCAAACTGACGCTTGAAAGATGATTGCTTTAATTCTCTACGAATTACTTTAGCTCCATCATCATTATACAATGCGTGTTTATCTCCTGATATTACTAATATACCTTCTTGAACATCTACTTTCAAGTCCTTCTTATCAAGTCCTGGTATTTCTGCTATGATACCGACTCTATCGTCATACTCATAAACATTTACCTTTGGATAAGCTGTTCCCTGAAATGGTTTAACCCCAACTTGTTTCTCAAGCTCTGGAAATTGTTTTGATACAATTTGGTCAAACATTCTGTCAAATGGTGTTAGAAAATCTTCCCTATCGATAATAGGGAATCCTGTGTGAAATGCAACTTTAGTCATTATTTTTCTCCTGTTGTTGTTAACTATTTAGTCTAACTTCTGATAACCTCTCTTGAGCGTTATCTGTATATAAATATAGAGTAATCTAATAAAACACTACATTTTTTTTAACATTTTTTTTGGAATCCAAACTATGCGTCCAGTTTCCATTTTACCCTTTATTTTTTCGTTCTGTATCCTACTATTAAAATCTGATTGTTCGCATACCATTATAGTACCCTCATATATCATACCATCAATAGTAGGATAATCAAACTCCACTTTTACTTTCATTACTTAGCTTTTTTTTGAGCTGGTAATTTTAGTGGTTTGTGGTAGATATCGATTCTCTTTTTCAATCTATCTATATCTTCATATCCCACAACTCTTTCTACAAGAACATTATTCTCATAAATAGCAGTTGTTGGAACTCCACGAATTTCTGCACTTTCTGCTAATGTTGGACTTTCATCTATATCAACAAATTGAACTGGATATCCTGCTTTAACTAATCGCTCCATATGTGGTGCCATTTGTTTACAAGGCCCACACCAAGTTGCGTTAAAGAATTTTACTTCTATCATTATTAAGCTCCATATTCAAAACCCCAATTTAATAACATAAATCGGATTTTGTTTTGTTTATAATTAAGTTGTAGTACCGTAACTCTACCCAAACGAACTTCAATATTCCATTGTGGTTTCTTACGACTTTTCCAACTATCTATAAAATTAAACATATTATTGTTCTCCTCTTTTCGTAGTATTAACTTCCAAAGACTTTTTTCTTGCCGCCATCATAGGCGTATGCGTGTCCTTCTTCCATCAAGACATCATTTACTGATACCCATCCGTCCAAAGATAAGTCTATCTTACTATCTGGATTTGCGATACACTCATTAATGTGTTCACCAACGAATTCAGGTGCTACGA
>Ga0209384_1000922_pt1 | contig 16476 bp, 16 predicted proteins | sample CoawatmetaG05DNA_FD_187511 | JGI IMG/M metagenome (GOLD analysis project Ga0209384, IMG submission 187511) | Marine microbial communities from the West Antarctic Peninsula - Coastal water metaG058-DNA (SPAdes) (version 2) | ecosystem: Environmental > Aquatic > Marine > Coastal ... | reverse complement strand
CTTTAAAATCTTCATTCCAATAAAGCTTTGCTGCTTGCAATAAACTTAAAGTTCCCATTACATTTGTCTGCGCAAAAGAAAAAGGATCTTTAATAGATCTATCTACATGAGATTCTGCAGCTAAGTGGATTACATTGTCAATTTTATACTTCTCAAAAACGTTTTTCACTGCATCAAAATTACAAATATCACATTTCACAAAGGTATAATTGTCTTTATCTTCTATATCTTTTAGATTTGCCAGATTACCTGCATAGGTTAAGCTATCCATATTAATAATTTGATAATTCGGATACTTATTTACAAACAATCGTACTACATGAGAACCTATAAAGCCAGCTCCTCCTGTAATTAATATATTCTTTTTCATGTTTTATTTAATTTTGAGATACATATTACTAAAGAATCTCTCCAAAACGGGATTTCAATTTCAAAATCTTTTTTGATTTTTAATTTATTCAATACTGAAAAATGAGGCCTTTTTGCCGATGTAGGATAGTCTTTTGTTTCTATTGGTTTTACATGACAATCTACTTTACCCAAAGCCATAATCGCAACTGAAAAATCATACCAAGAAGCAACACCCTCATTAGAATAATGATATAGATTCCCTTTTGAGTTTATGTTAACTTCTTTATTATAAGCAAGAATATCTAGACATGTTTTTGCTAAATCACTTGCGTTGGTTGGCGTACCTACTTGATCAAAAATAACTCCTAGTACATCTCTTTCATTTCCAAGTCTTAACATTGTTTTTACAAAATTATTGCCATATGCAGAATACAACCAAGAAGTTCGAATCACAATCCCATCAATATCAGAATTAAATACTGCCAATTCTCCGCTCCTTTTCGTATTGCCATAAACACCTATAGGATTTACTTCATCTGATTCTTGATACGGTAAAAAACTATTTCCATCAAACACATAATCGGTAGAAATATGAATTAATTTTCCATTAACTTTTGCTACTGCATTCACAAGGTTCATCACCCCTTTTGCATTTACTTTTTCTGCAATTTCGGCATCCTCTTCTGCCTTATCTACAGCTGTATATGCCGCACAGTTTATAACAGCATTTATATTATTATCTTTAATAAAAATATTTAATTGACTGCTATTGCAAATATCTAAAGTAGGCAAGTCCCTAAAAAAGAAACGAAAGTTTTTGTAGTTTACAGCTATGTCATTTATTTCTGAACCTAATTGTCCATTAGATCCTGTAACTAATATATTCATGTATTTAGTAGTTAAAAGGAGTTTCTAAATCTTTAAAGGATTGCAAGTTTTTATCTTTCTCCGACAATTGAACTTCAGCTGCTGATAAACCCCAGTCAATATTCAAGTCTTCATCATCAAAACGAATACCAGAATCAGATGCTGGGGCATAGGTATTATCTACTTTATAGGCAAAAACGGCGGTTTCACTTAACACAGAAAATCCGTGTGCAAACCCTCTAGGAACAAATAATTGTCTTTTATTTTCTCCTGACAATTTTACAGCTATATGCTTTCCATAAGTTGGAGATCCCTTTCTAATATCTACCGCTACATCCATTACGCTACCCTCTATACATCTTACCAACTTGGCTTGATTGAATGGCGGTTTTTGAAAATGCAATCCTCTTAAAACTCCTCTAGAAGACTTAGATTCATTATCTTGTACAAATTTTATAGGCCCTACATTTTCTTCGAACTTATCCAAATTAAAAGATTCTAAAAAGTACCCTCGATCATCTCCAAAAACGGAAGGTTCTATTATATAAACGTCTGGTATTACTGTTTTGATAAATTTCATTTTTTCTATTTCGCTAATTTTAACAAATATTGCCCGTATCCATTTTTCTTTAAGGGTTCTGCTAATTTCTTTAATTGCTCCTTATTAATATACTTCATATTGTAGGCAATTTCTTCTAAACAAGCTACCTTTAATCCCTGCCTCTTCTCTATGGTTTCTATAAACTGTCCAGCTTCCATTAAAGAATCATGTGTACCCGTATCTAACCAAGCAAAACCTCTACCCAATAATTGTACTTTTAAGTTATTTCTCTTTAAATACTCCTGATTTACTGTGGTTATTTCTAGCTCTCCTCTGTGAGAGGGTTTAATTATTTTGGCAATTTGTACAACATCATTTGTGTAGAAATACAAACCAACTACTGCATAATTAGATTTTGGCTTTTCTGGTTTCTCTTCTATTGAAGTAACTACTCCGTTATTATCAAATGATGCAACTCCATATCTTTCTGGATCATTTACATAATAGCCAAAAACAGTTGATTTACCTTCTTCTACATTTTTTCTTGCATTTCGTAAAGTTTCAGAAAAACCATATCCATAAAAAATATTATCTCCCAAAACTAAACATACATCTTCATCTCCAATAAAGTCTTCTCCAATAATAAATGCTTGCGCCAAACCATCAGGACTTGGTTGTTCCTTATAGCTTAAGGCTATACCTAAATCCTCTCCAGAGCCTAATAATTTTTCAAAATTCGGTAAATCTTCTGGGGTTGATATAATTAGTATCTCTTTTATACCAGCCAACATTAATACTGATAATGGATAATAAATCATTGGCTTGTCATACACCGGTAGTAATTGCTTTGACACCCCTTTTGTTATTGGATATAAACGTGTACCGCTTCCTCCTGCTAGTATTATTCCTTTCATAAACTATTAATTATTTAACCAAAAACTTGAATCGTTTTCTGTGAATATTGATTTTAACCACCCTGAGATTGACATTTCAAATAATATCTCTTCACTTAATGGTATGAAATTTGATTCAAAAAATATTTTTTTTAAATCTATATTATTTCTGTCAATCACAAATACATTGTTTGAATTATAAAAACAATATTTTTCAATTTCATTATTTGTTGTTATGATTTTTTTTCCCGCACCTAATGCCTCAAAAGTCCTCATTGTCAACCCTTTTTGATTAGGGTGATTTATGTCCAATATTATCAATGAATCTTCATAATATTTAATAATTTCATCAATACCTAAAGACGTAAAACTTAGTTTCTGATAATCAAAATCTTTAAATGAAGTGTCAAATTTTGATTTTAAAAAATAAACTAATTTACTTTGCATGTAGTAATATGTAAAAGCCGAAAAATCATATTTAGTACACCAATTTACAATAGCATTACTGATTCTATACCTATCGGAATGCGCCGTTCCTAAAAACAACATTTTATATTTAGGTTTTTTTATGTTTTTTATATTTTTATATTTATCAATATAAAACAAAGGTCTAAATTCTAATTTAAACTTTTCTGCATCTAAACGATCAAAGGTTAGTTTTTTATCAAAAAAATGTAATATAGATAATGCATTAGGGTTGTTTTCAAATGAATCCCATGTATAATAAATAAATGTGCAATCTTTTTGAAGTAGTTTCAGTTTTGCTAAAAAAAAAGAAGGGATAGCTTCACCTTTAAGCAAAAAAAAGAAATCATATTTTTTAAATTCAATCTTTTTTAAAATATTTCTATAATATGCGTCTATCTTTTTTTGGAAAAAAGAACGTTTTAATCTTATAATACCTTTTGTTAATATAGAGTTAGACGGGCGTTCATCAAAATAATCAACTTTGGCTCCGAATTCTCTTAATTTATTTGCTATTTCTAATTCGTAATTAAAAGTTTTTACAGAAATATAAAGTATTTTCTTATTTTTAAGGCTCTCTAAATTCATCTTATTTTAGCAGCCCTTTTTTCTTCATTTCAACTAATGAAACCTCCAAGTTATCTTCTTCTATTTCCTGACTTAAAACCCATTTTGTAAACTTTTGAATACCTTTTTCAAAAAAGACTTTCGGTTCAAAATCTAAAAAATCTTTTATCTTAGACATATCTGCATAATTATGTCTTATATCTCCTAACCTAAACTTACCGGTTACTTCTACTGAAACATCTATTTTGTATGCTTGAATTAGTGTATTAGCGACTGCTAACACATCTATAGCAACACCGGTGCCTACGTTAAAAATTTCATTATTTGCTTCTTCTTTTTCAATTCCTAAAATAGTAGCATTAACAACATCGTCAATAAAAACAAAGTCTCTAGTTTCTTTACCGTCCTCAAATATTTGAATACCATTTCCATTTCTAATCTGAGTAGAGAAAATTGACAGAATACCTGTATAGGGATTCGACAATGATTGCCCAGGACCATATACATTTTGATATCTAAAAGCAACAGCTGCAATTCCTAATGTTGGGCATACGGTCATAATCATTTGCTCTTGATTTTGTTTTGTAATACCATAAACAGATGATGGGTGAATTTTTGATTCTTCATCTGTTCCAACCAATTTCAAATTGGAATGACCATTATAGGTTACTTCAAAATTACCTGCTAACATGTCTTCTTCATTTCTGTGATTTGGATAAACTGCTCCAAATTCTGGATGTATGTACTTACCTTCACCATAAATTGATCTAGAGGAAGCAATTACTATTTTCTTTATTTCATGTTCTTCATTTGCTAAAATATCTAGCATAATAGCAGTACCTTGAATGTTAACTTCTGTATATTTCTCTATACAATACATAGATTGTCCAGTACCTGTTTCTGCTGCAAAATGAACAATAACATCTTGTCCTTTTAAAGCTTTATTCCAATCTTTTCTAGAAGTTACTGAACCTTTTACGAATGCAACTTTATCCTTTATGCTTTTGTATAAAGGCGACGTTTCATCTGGTGCATCGCCGTGAATCTGCGTTGACAAATTGTCTAAAACTGTAATATTGTGACCTTTTGTTAATAAAGCTAAAGCTAAATTACTGCCTATAAAACCAGCACCTCCTGTAATTAATATGTTCATATTTATTTTTTTATTCTCTCCCATTTTTTTGTTTCAAAATTGTATTTCTTAATTACTTTTGCAGGAGAACCAACAGCAATAGTATTAGCTGGGATATTTTTTGTTACTACCGAATTTGATCCAATAATTGCTCCTTCACCAATTTTAACACCTGGTAATACTGAGACAAACTCACCTAACCAGACATTATCCTCTATAATAACTTCTGATATATTATAACTCCTATCAATTGGATATTGTTCCGGTGAGCTATCCATTTCTTCCCCATTGTAAAACCCATGAGAACAATCCGATATATATATCTTACTGGCCATTAAAACATTGTTTCCTATCACTACATTATTCATAGCTGTTATATGGACATAATCATTCAATTGAATGTTCTTTCCAAAAACTAGACTTTTTTTTGATTTTTGATTTTCATAAGCTTCAATACGACAACCTACACCTGTCGTTAATTTCGAACCAAAATCTATATATCTCCGCCCCCTTATTATAATTGGAAATCTAATTAATCTAGAATTATTAAATAATAGTTTAGTTTTAAATAAATCTACAATTAATTTTAGAAGGCCAAGAAATCCATATTGATAATATCTAAACATTATATGATTTTAATTTTTGTTAAAACTAATCTTCTAAAGTACTTAAAAACTGAAAATATAATTGCAAAAACAAAAAGAGGGAACTTAATGAAGTTAGCTTTATAAGCTTGATGAATATTATACAACTCTCCTTTTTCCATCTCTTTTAAATTACCTGATAATCCTGAATCTCCCCACCTACCCTTATTATTTATTGTTACTGTTACTTTTTTATTTAGAATAACACATTTGTAAAAAAAAACCATTCGATTAAAAAAATAACCTTCTTCTGCATATCTCATCTCCTCGTTAAACAATCCAACTTTGTTTAAATTATCTTTTTTAAAAATTGTAGTTTGAGGAGAAAAATAATTTTTCAAAACCTGATCTTTAATTGAAATAATATTATCATATTTTATGTTTTTAAATGGTATTGTCGATAAAATATCTTCATCAAAAACACCTCCAACCATATCTACACTTTTATTATTTAATAAATAATCCATTTGTAGTTGTATTTTACCTTTAAGCCACTTATCATCAGAGTCGTTAAAAGCTATATAATCTCCTTTAGCAATTTTCAAACCTGTATTTCTAGCTGCTGCAACACCACCGTTTTCTTGGGAAATCAAATAAATATTATTTGAGTTTATAGAATTAGTAATATATTCACTAACTAATTTAGCTGAATCATCATCCGATCCATCATCTACAACAATTAATTCCCAGTTAAATTTAGAGTTAGTAAATTCTTTAACTACAGAAATTATTGACTCTATAATTGTCGAAGAAGAGTTATAAGAAGGTATTATAACTGATATAAAGATTTTTTTAATTTGTTTTTTCATATTGCTATAAACAAATTTAGTTACTTTTTTAATTTTTTATAAAGATTTCTAATCAACTTATATATGTTCAGTTTGAATAAAATTGTTTTAAAAAAAACAATTTTTGAAGCTGATTTGTATTCAGCCCATAACTTTTGGTTCATCTCCTCATTATCTTCAATAATATTTGGATACTTCAAATCAGAAATTGATAAATTTCCATAATTATGAAAAATATTTTTGTTATTAACAGAATGCGCACCATCAGCTCCTATATTACTGGTTAAATTTGCATAAGGTACAATTGTATATCCTTTTTCTCTTATGGTCATATATACCATTTGATAATCCCAAGTATCTAATAATCCTGCTTTTACAAGGTTTAAATTAAACTTAACTCCCCTAAGCACTGCTTTATGGTATGTTTTTCTAATAGAAATATCATCTAAATCGCTTATATCTGTAACACTTTCTTGAAAATTTTTCCATCTAGATCTCCAAGTAGCCCAACCCCAAGCATAGAATCCTCTTGAATAAAAGTAAGTATCGCTATTAACATTTTGGCCAAATTGATTAAAACCAAGTACAGCCTTTATTTTATTATCATTTCTATACTTATTTAGCATGATATCTACAAAGTCAAAAAATTCAGGTTTAGGTATAATATCATCCTCTAAAATAATGCCTTCTTCCTCATTATCAAAAAACCAATTTATTGCTGTAACAACTGCTTTTTTACAACCCAAATTTTCATCTTGAAAGAGTTTTTTTACTTCACAATCCCAATCAACTTTAAGAGCGATTTCACGAACTTTATTACATAATTCTCCTTCCCCTATTACGCTCGATCTTGGGCCATCTGCAGCTATATACAATTTAGATGGCTTAGCATTTCTAATAGTCTCGAATGATTTTTCAGTAGTATCTATTCTATTAAAAATTATGTATAATATTGGACTTTTCATATAATTAATTTATTAAATTTCTATTTCCTAAAACTGTTTGATATTAAGTTACTAAATTGTTCAGAGATGTTTTTTTCTTCAAATTTTAAAATATCTATTTTTGCGTTTCTTCCTAATTCTATCCTTAAACTTTCAGATTCCATTAATTTATTTAAACGATTTATATATAAATCAATACTACCTTCATCTATAAGATAACCATTAAAACTATCTCTTATAATATCTCTAGGACCGCTTGGGCAGTTAAATGAAATGCATGGAACACCACATGTCATAGATTCTGCTAAAACTAAACCAAAACCTTCATTAATTGATGTCAAAAGAAATAACGAACTTTCTAAATATTCTTTTACTATTTTAGTTGTTATGTTTGAGAGTAAAATACTATCCTCTAACCCCAATTTTTTTATCAATTTCACTATCTCTTTATAATTTTCACCTACTCCAATGATTTTTAGTTTCCATCCTAATTCCTTAGCTCTGGATTTAGCCCAAATATGGATCAGTAATTCATGTCTTTTATCATTAACCAATCTACCTATGTTAAGAGCTATTTTATTACTTAATTCCGAAGAGTTAGAGGGGTAAAAAGGTAACGGATTAGGTAAATAATAATTATTAATATCCATAGTTGAATAGATACTTGAATCTAGTTTAGTTGGTACAGTCAAAAGACCAACTTTTCTATATAATCTCTTAATTATAAATTTATAAATAGAATTGTAAGCCTCATAAGAGGCATGTTCAGTAACAAAAATATTACTCAGTTTTACACCTGAAAAAAAAACTTCAAGAAGACATAGTGGATGAACAACATAGACGATATCTGCATTAGATTCTTTATAAATTTTTCTAAAATTTTTTATAGTTTTAGCTAGATTGATGAAAATTTGAAAAAATCGCTTGCAACGATTATTCATATCGTAATTTAATTTGACAGAAAGAGATTTTGTTTTAACACTATTGGGTATTGAATAATATGATTCTAAACCATCTTTTGTAATAAGAGTAACATCGTGGCTCTTATTGATGAAAAATTTTATGTGAGAAGAAATTACTCTTTCTATTCCACCTGCTGGTGCTAGTGAATTAAAGTATACAATTACTTTCATTAGATAATATTAAAAATTATAGAACTATATTTATATGTATCGTAACTCATGTAACCAAATAACTTATATAAAGCGATAAAAGAGAATATAGAAACAACCATTAATCTATTTAATGAATTGGATAGAACATGAATTATGTTACCTGCAATTATGATTTCGATAATTAAAAAATAACTAGCACCTCTTGTTCCGATATCAGGTGATATCAAATATGTAGCTAAATAAAAAATAAAACCAAATAAATAAATATTAAAAAAAAATCTACTGTTAGGAATTAAAAATAATCTTTTCCGATTAAATATTGAAATGATTATAATAACAGACCTTATCAAAATTCCTATGATAAAAAACTTCGAAATAGAATCTGATTTTTCATGTACATTAAGATAATATGATGCTGATTTAGAAGTATATAATGTAATTAAATCAGCTATAAAGGAGATAAATATGATTAGAGTTAAAAATAATGATCCAAAAAATATTATTTGTTTAAATGACATTTTTCCTCTCGGAATAAAATAAGCAATTAAAAATAAAAGAGCTGAGCCATGAAAAAGGGAAGCAATAATAATTAAAATTAAAAACTTAGAGAAATTCTTGTTAATGCAAAAATTCAGACTATACAATGTTATAGAAATAGCGATAGCCTGCCTGATACCACTAAAATTAAAATATAAATATAAATTTGAATAAAAAATTAAAACTCCTATAATTGGGTATATTGAATTTTTTTTAAGAAAATAAAATATGAAACCAATTGAAATAGAATTAATAAATAATAAATAATAATTATACGGAATTGATAACTCGGAAAATATATTATTTAAAAACCGATAACCAAATTCTACATTCCCATCTATTTTATAGTTATAAAAATCTAAATAAGCTTGCCAATCAGTTCCAGCTCCATCTCTTAAACCTGCAAATAAAATTAAAAAAAAAGAACAATATATGAGACTTATATATGAAAAACGCTTTGACTTAAGTTGACTTTCTAAAATAGTCAAAAAAACGATTAAGATTCCAAAAAATACATATATCATTGTTTATTTTATTGATTTATTGTAAGCTGTTTTTTAGAAAATCTAAAGACTTTTTTCTCTCAATATTTAAAATAACATCTATCTTACTGTAATCTGGTTTATCAGAAATTATAGTACTCGGAACATCACTTAAGTTATTATAAATTCTATTTTCTTGGTTTAACAGACTAAGTAAATTTAGGAGCCTTGTATTTCCGTTTCTATCATTCGTAACAATAGCAAAGTTTTTTTGGAAGATAAGTGCGAATATCAAACAATGGAAAGAATCTGTAATAACTAATTCACTATCTCTAACATAGCTTAACCAATCTCCTACACTGTTAAAGGCATACATCATCCGTTTATTGTGTATTTTTTTTCCTAAAATTCTAATAAATGACAAATTATTTGACTTACATATTTTCTTTAGATAAGTCTCTTGTTCTTTAGTATCATCGAGAAGCATGTAAGCAATATATTTACTTTTTGAAAGTCTTTTAGGGTTCGCAATGTCATTAAAGTCCTTTTTGCTTAATAGTAGGGTTGGATCTAAAACTTGTAAACTACCAACTTCAAAAATATCTTTGCAAATTTTTTGACCTGATTGTTCTCTTACTGAAATCGAATCAAACCTTTGTAATAATTTTTTTATGCGATTAGTTATTTTTATTTTGTTTGTGGGCCAAAAATCAACACCAAAACTTGCTGCATAGGAAATTTTAAGTTTATCATCATCGACAAAGTCTAAATAATACTTACATAATTTTTCATGATCATCCACATATCTCCATATTTGATCACTACCAACTACAAAACCATCTAATATATTATTTAGACTGATTAATTCATTTTGAGTTTGTGTTTTATGAAGAATATTTGGTAAGTATTTCTTTCTAAATTCATCAAATCTATGCCCTAAAAACTTCATAGCTATGGTCCAAATTTTACCTTTAATAGTATTAACTTTTGGAACATAATTAACGATATGAGGAATATGACCTAGCCTCTCAATTGATTTGTAAGTTGAATAAGTTTGTAAAACAGCTCCAAAATTATATCGTGAATAATGAAAAGTAAGTAATCCGATTTTTTTTATTTTTGTTTCCAATATTTATTTTTTATTTTTATTAGTAAATTTCCGTTATCTAATGATCTCTTAAGGTGATAAATTAAAGTAGCTATTTTTAGACTGAACATAAAACCTTTCATTTTCCTTTTAAAAACCTTGTGATTTGGATGATTACTCCAAATAGATAAACTTTTTTTTCGAGTTATCATCCTAAACAATTGAACAATTTTAAAATCTAATGAAATTGGTTTGTTAACTATAATCCTTTTCGGGGGTGTCATCCTTTTAGCTTTTTTCTTTCGATAGTGTATACTATCTTGTCTATGGCTAAAACTACCTCTTTGAGAATGTAAAAATTTCTCTAAGCTTAATGGATCAACATTTAACTTTTTATTTTTTATACCTTCAATAATAATTTGATGGGAAATATTTGATCTGGTTAGAATAACACTAGTTCCTTTTCCATCTTTATCATAGGGGTCTAACCATGCGTCTCCAAGTGAAATATCTGCTAATTCTGTAGTAACATCATCGCAGAAATCACAAGCATTAGCCTTAAATAGACCTGAGCCCCACATGTCACCCATTTCTTTCATTTTTATAGACCTTTTCTTATTATCAACTTTACTTGTACTAGAAAATGAATAATCTCCTGCTGAACTATGATAATCTTTGATTCTATATTCTGGATTTTTATAATTATTATTTTCCATCCCAATAGTAGATGAAACATAGTCAGTAAAAAAACTACTTTTTACACCTCCACAAATTATACCGACTAAAAAAGGAATCTTTATTTTTAACTGATTATCAGCATACTGAGCTAATCTTATTGCTTTGATGAAACATCCAACCCCAACAACAGCAACTTTCCCTTCAATTTTATCTATTTTTGAAAAAACATTAGATAAAGTTACAGGGTAGTATCTTGTTTTTGATGAATTTAGTAAATCTGTTTTATTACTAGCTATATTATATTCATAATGCTTTCCACTTTCACCACCACTTACAGAAAAGACATGATCTACTATACCTCTCTCAATTAACTCAGAAAGAATAAAAGTAGCCATACCTCCAGAAGATGAACTCAGTCTAAAATCATTTGAATAACCTATAAAAGTTCCTTTATATTTTCCAATTCTAGGGTGAGTTAATTCTGTATCCTTAAGAAAAATATTTGCTAATTCATTTTCACTTTTAATTTTTTTATCTGGTTTTGGGTTAAAAGGACAAACATTTAAACAAGAACCATCACAATCACAATTTCCAACTTGCTGAGGAACATAAAAACCAAACTTATTTGTACTCATTTGCAATGATTTGTTTGTGCAAGTATATGTGCACAAACCACAACCAATACAAAGATCATTTGAAACAACTAGGTCAATTACTTTAGAATTATTTTCCATTTATTTAACAAAATATTTAAGAATCGGTTTAGATAAGGTTTCTCTTTCATATTTATTCATTGATAAAAACCAAAAAAATATAAAATACACAATAGTGAATAAGAGAATTGAAAAAGAAAGTTTAGTAATTGTATCAGGTCGATGAGCCTTGATTATAAAAAAAGAAATAATTCCTAATATTGATGGACTAATAGACATTTTTAGGATAGCAAACCAAAACTTAGGTATATCGATACTTTGCTTTTTAAAATAATAAATATTCATAATTATTATTTGACCAAAAAGAAGTGCTAATGCTATCGCTATTGCTGAACCAGTTATTCCATATAACTTAATTAAAGGTATTTGTAAAATCAAACTAACGCAGGCAATACAGATATACATAATCGATCTAAATTTCATCTCATTGCGAGCTTGTAAAATTATAATTCCTAAATTTTGAATTAACGGAACTGTAAGTGGTATAAAAAAAAGTAAGGAAATTAAATATGCCTTCTCATAATCTTTCCCAGCCCAAATAATTATAAAGTATTTTCCAAATAAAATAAAAGAAGTCAATATAAAAGATATAATAATATACTGAAATCTCCCTATCTTAATGAATAAATTTGAAATTTCTTTTCTTGAACTATTGTTAGAAACCATCGCAGTAACTTTTGGTAGTAGAACACCTGTAATTGAAGTTGAAAAACTCATATACATTTGTTGCAATTGAATAGCTATTGCAAAAACTGCCACAGCAGCCGTTCCAACCAATGAACCAATCATAAATTGACCTGTGCTCCAGTAAATTTTATCCATTAATACATTTAAAAAAATATAAAAAGAATAAATAGAAATTTCTTTTAAAAAACTAAAATTAAAATTATTGAAATAAATTTTAATTTTAATTTTGTATTTGCAATATAAAAAATTGATAATTAAAGTAGCAATATTAAAAAAAGTTGAAACTACAACTAGACCAATCGCTTTGTATCCGATTTCTAGGATTACAAACAAAGTAATCGTATTCAAAATTATGCGAATAATCTGTAGTAATTTTAAAAATATAAATTTTTCATATGCTGTTATAATAGCAGTAAAAACACTAAATGGAAAAGTAAATGCCAAATTAAAAACCAAGATCATTAATAAAACACGAGCTTTATTTAATTCAATCGATGTCATCGATTCTCCAAATAATGAATCAATATTTTGAAAGAATAATAAGCCTATAATACAAGTAAGTATACCAATAAAAGTATATAGTATAAGAAACATTCCAAACATAGAATACTGCTCAGCAAACTTCTTTTCAGATCTTAATTTCGCTGTAAATCTTACTATAGCATTTCCAAATCCCAAATCAAATATTGTTAAATATGCAATAATTGACGCTACAAGTGAATATAACCCAAATTCTGATTGACCAAGTTTTCTAAGCATAAAAGGTGTATAAACTAAACCAACTATTGTATTCAAAAACAAAACTACATAAGAAAGTATTGCACCTGTTCTTAATTGATTTTCAGAAGAAAAGTTTTTAAACATCTATTATGAGATTGTTTTGAAATATTTAACTGTTTTTAATAGTCCTTCTTCTAATTGTATATTTGGTTTCCATCCTGACAGTTTATCGAAAGCTAATTGAATATTTGGCTTTCTTTGCTTTGGATCGTCAAGTGGTAGAGGCATATGAACGATAGTCGATTTTGAATTTGTTAACCTAATTACTGCTTGCGCTAGTTCTATCATAGTAAACTCATTTGGATTTCCAAGATTCACTGGCCCTAAAAATAAAGGATCTGAAGCCATCATACGAATCATGCCCTCTATCAAATCATCTACATATTGAAACGAACGAGTTTGTAAACCATCGCCGAATATCGTAATGTCCTCGCCTTTTAATGCTTGCATTATAAAATTAGATACTACGCGACCATCTGAAGGGTTCATATTTGGCCCATAAGTATTAAAAATTCTAATAATCTTTATTGCAACTTTATTTTGATTATGATAATCCATGAATAAAGTCTCAGCACAACGTTTGCCTTCATCATAACAAGAACGAATTCCAATAGGGTTAACATTTCCCCAATAACTTTCTGTTTGTGGATGTACTTTAGGATCCCCGTAAACCTCGCTAGTACTAGCTTGTAAAATTTTAGCTCCAACACGTTTAGCTAGCCCTAAGGTGTTTATAGCGCCCATTACTGATGTTTTAATCGTTTTTATAGGGTTAAACTGATAATGTATTGGAGAGGCAGGGCAAGCTAAGTTATAAATTTCATCTACCTCAGCATAATACGGTTCCGTAATATCGTGACGGACCATTTCAAAATTTGGATTATCTAATAATTTTATAATATTTTTCTTGTTTCCTGTAAAATAATTATCCAAGCAAATCACCTCATTCCCTTCTTTTAATAAGCGTTCACATAAATGAGATCCTACGAAACCTGCACCTCCAGTAATTAATATTTTTTTCATAATTTATTTACCAATATTTTGTATTTGAAATCCAATCCCTTTTAATTTTTTAATATCTAAAATATTACGACCATCAAACACGAAAGCGGGTTTGTACATATTTTCGTAAATGTTTTTCCAATTGTAGTTTTTAAATTCATCCCACTCTGTTAGCACAGCGATTGCGTGGCTATTTGTTAAGGCATCATTGGCGTTTGTGTGTACGAAAACTTGTTTTAACTTTTGTGTGATATTTGTTTCAGTGACCCCATTTAATTGCCATAAATAGCTTAGGTCAGCTTTGATTTTAGATGTGGATACTTTAGGATCATAAACATGAATATCTGCCCCGTCTTCTATCAAGTGATCAGCTACATAAATGGCAGCAGATTCTCGAGAATCATTGGTGTCTTTTTTAAACGCCCAACCTAATAAAGTTATTTTTTTACCGCTAACAGTGTTAAACAGGCTTGTAATTATTTTTCTAGCAAAACGCAGCTTTTGATAATTGTTTAGTTTGATGACCTGTTCCCAATAGTCAGCAACTTCAGGAAGATTGAAAAAGCGACATAAATAAACCAGGTTTAGGATATCTTTTTGGAAACAAGAGCCGCCAAAACCAACAGAGGCTTTTAAAAACTTAGGTCCAATACGACTGTCAGTTCCAATGGCATTGGCAACTTCTTCCACATTAGCTTCTGTGGCCTCACAGATTGCAGACATGGCATTAATAGATGAAATACGTTGTGCTAAGAACGCATTAGCGGTGAGTTTGGATAACTCCGAAGACCACACATTAGTGGTTAATATTTGTTTAGGATTTAACCAATTTGAATAAACATCAACTAAGGATTGTATGGCCCTTTTTCCAGAAGGTGTCTGATTCCCTCCAATTAACACTCGGTCGGCATTTAATAAATCGTCAATGGCTGTTCCCTCTGCTAAAAACTCAGGATTGGAAAGCACTTCAAAGTTAACACCATTTCCAGTGCTATCTAATATGGTCTGTAAGGTCTCAGCTGTTCGAACAGGTAAGGTTGATTTTTCAACTATTATTTTGTCACTTTTTGCAACACGTGCTATTTGTCTAGCACAGAGTTCCACATATTTCAAATCAGAAGCCATGCCTTTACCTTCACCATAGGTTTTGGTTGGTGTATTCACTGCGATAAAAATCATATCAGCAGTCTCAATTGCAGTATCCACATCAGTAGAGAAAAATAAATTTTGCCCCCGTACTTTAGCTACTACGTCGGATAGACCGGGTTCATAAATAGGCAAGTTATCTAGATTTTTATCATTCCAAGCTGCTATTCTTGCTTCATTAATATCTACAACAGTAACCTTAATATTTGGACATTTAAAGGCAATGACCGACATGGTAGGACCCCCTACGTAACCAGCTCCAATACAACATATATTTTTAATTTCCATTTCTTAATTTAAGATTTTAATTTCACTTGTTTTCTAAGCCCACTCGAAGAGAACCTGTGATCTCTAGAGTTGTAATAGGTTTCGATTCCTTTTTCTTCGCAATAATCTCTACCCGTATAGTTTTTTTCCTTGTACTCGTCGCCAATAATGCGCACATCCAATTTAAAAGAGCGTAAAATATCTTCAAGATCTTGCTCAGATACATACGGTACAATTTCATCTACATGCTTAGAACCTTTTAACTGAATATACCGCTCTATTATCGACTGTGAAGGCGCATTTTTTTCTGGGCGATCAATCGAAGGGTCTAACTGCAAACCAACGATTAAATAATCGCATTGTCTTTTTGCTTCTTCTAACATCTTTACATGCCCGGCATGTAAAAGATCAAAGGTTGAAAAGGTGATTCCTACTTTCATAACTATCTATTTTTTTCTCGACTACCACCGGTAGTCTGTTTGTTTTTTATTCTAATTTTTTAGTGCATAAACACTCGTTTTTTTCATGGCTTCGCCTACACTACCCACAGTAATGGTTTTTTTACATAAAAAATTTCAATTGCTTACTGCAATTGAAACGATACAACGGCGCCTAATTTTTGCAATTGGGCCAAACACTTTTTTCCTTTTATAGACAACAATGTTGCCTGCTCTCCTAACAAAGGTACTTCTACGATATCTCCAACAGCTAAGCCTTTTTTATCTTCCACTTTCGTGGCTTCTAAATAACTTTTCATTGCCAGTACCTCTTCATTTGAAACACTCGCACG
>Ga0209384_1000918_pt1 | contig 16525 bp, 15 predicted proteins | sample CoawatmetaG05DNA_FD_187511 | JGI IMG/M metagenome (GOLD analysis project Ga0209384, IMG submission 187511) | Marine microbial communities from the West Antarctic Peninsula - Coastal water metaG058-DNA (SPAdes) (version 2) | ecosystem: Environmental > Aquatic > Marine > Coastal ... | reverse complement strand
TAATTACTAAAAAAAATAAACTCATCATTTGAAATAAATTTAAGATTTACGTATCTAGAATCAACCTCACTTATCTCCTTGTTGTAAGAAGAAATTGAAATAGCCTCGATGCCTCGTTGACCTGCAATTAAAGCCTCATCATATTTCTTCTTAAAAAGTAAATAAGGTATTTCTTGGGTTATGTTATTAAATTGGACCATTGATATATTATACAAATATATTAACGGTAATTAAGGTTAATAATCAATCTAAATATTTTTCTTTATAAATTTCCTTAAATGCATTAATTATTTCAAAGTGATTTCCCTGAAAAATAATACTATTTACTAGGTTACTAGTATTGTAATTAAAATAAATATCATCGTTAGGGTACATGCTGGTGATATTTTTACTGCAATTCAAATTATTTATTTTGGAATGGAGTTGAACTGATTTATTGATAGTCTGTTCAATCGAACTTGGACATTGCTTAAAAATTTTTGCCATGTCGTGGATAAAATTTACTTTATTAATTAGCTGTGATTCTTGTACAGGGCAAATATTTATAAAATTTGAATCAATAGTAAGCGATGTTGATAAAACACAACCAAAAGAATGTGAAATCACATTATCAATATTTGATAAATTATTAATTTGCTCAATAAAAATTGGTAAATTTAATTCAGAATTTTCAAGTAATTTTTCGTAATTAATGTGAGGAATTATCAAATGATAATTTTTTAAATAGGATAAATATGGCATCCAATATCCTGATGATGTAAATAAGCCATGTAGCAACAAAATTTTTTTATTTTGCGACTTATTTAAATTAAAAAAATTTATTACCACTACCCACCAACTTGCTGATTATTATAAAATCTTTTAATTACAAATTTATTCTATAGCTAATGAATTTGGCACTTCATTTTGCAATTTATAAATTGAATGACACCAAGAAAGCCCGACACCAAAAGCAGACAATACAATCTTTGAGTTTGGTTTAATCTTTTTATCATTTATTGCATGATGGAGTGATATTCCAACTGTAGAGCCTCCAGAATTGCCTCTATTTTCATAGATTCTGTTAAACTTGGATTCTGGTAATTTAAGTTTTCTTGTTATGCTATCAACAATCATTTTACTGGCTTGATGGAATATAAAAAAATCCACATCATCCACAGATAAATTATTTTTTTCTAAGAATGCCTTCAAACTATTAGGAACTGTTTTTAGAGTAAAAAGAAATATTTTCTGTCCATCCATATACATATCATCTTTTGATCTTATAGATCCTAACTTGTCTTGATTTTCTTCCGAACAATTAGAAGAAAATCTTTCTCTCATTCCACTTGAGGGCCAAATTAATGAACTATGCTCACTACCATCAGTACCAAAGGCAAAATCTTGATACCCGCTATTATGCCCAACTTCTTCTATGATTGCTGCTGTGGCTCCATCGCCAAACAACGGCACTACAGACCTATCTTTTGGATTAACAATCCTTGATGGTGTATCAGCAGTCATTACTAAAACCTTCTTAGCAAGGCCTGATTGAACTAAAGCATATGCATTTGCATGAGAGTAAAGATATTGAGAGCAACCTAAATTAATATCTTGCGCTCCTGCAGATTTTGGAAGCCCAAGCCTATCTTGAAGAATACATGCAGTTGTAGGCATTAAATAATCTGGCATTTGACTAGCGAAGATCACGAAATCTATTGAATTTAGATCAATATTATTTTCACTAATTAATTTTTTTGCAGCCTTGTAAGCCAAATCTGAGGCACATTCATTATTAAGGCATACCCTTCTTGATAGAATTCCTGTATTTATAATGAGTCTATCCATTTCTTTTTTGCCAAATCTATCTTGCAAATCTGCATGTGATAATACTCCATCTGGAAGAGCGTAAGCTAATGATGATATTCCTGCTGCCATGATATTTACTCCAAGTAAAAATTAATTTATTGAAAACCCTCCATCAATAATAATGTTCTGACCAGTGATCCATTTTGATTTATTTGATATTAAAAAATTTATCAGGTTTGATACGTCTTCAGGCGAACCAATTCCAAGAGGATGGCTTTGATTCATTTGTTCAGATGCTTCTAAGCCTATTGAAGACATAAATTCTTTTGTCATCTCTGTGGAGACCACACCAGGTGATATGAGATTAATCCTAACACCATTTCTTGCAAACTCCAGTGCAGCTGACCTTACAAAGCCCTCTAGAGCCATTTTAGATGAAGCATAAGCAGATACTGCTTTTGCAGATCTAATTACTCCAGCAGAGCTTATTCCAACTATTGAAGAATCTTTTTCAATTAGCTTTCCTATATTAGAGATAATATTAGTAAAGCTATAAAAATTACTTGCCATTAAACTTTTGTAATCAGCATTCTTTGAGACCTTTATTGGTTTAACCATATGAGATCCAGCACAACAAACTACTCCAGAAACCTTAATCCCATTATTTTTTAAATCTAAAAGAACTTTCTTAACATCTTCTTCGATTTCTAGGTCTACAATTTTAAATATATGATTTTTGCCATGGAGTTTATTTGATAAATTCGAAATTTTTTGTTCATTTCTTCCCAAGGCGATAATTTCATAACCTTTCAATGAGAGATCAATGGCAGCTTGCATTCCAATGCCTGAAAAGGCACCTGAAATAATTATTTTTTTATTCATAAATTTTATATAAAGTGACTAATGATATTATTTTGCAGGATTTCCAATAATAAAACTACCATCTTTAACATTTCTATAGACAACAGATAGTGCTCCAATTGAAGAGGACTTACCTATATTTTTTCCAGGAGTAACTATAGCTCCAGAACCAATAAATGATTGACTGCCAACAATAGATTTTCCAGCTATTAAAGATTTTGGGCACAATACGCTAGAACCCCCAATCTCTGAGTGATGACCGGCTGCTGAATAAGAATTCATCAAAACATTCTTCTTTATGTGCGCCCTAAACCCGACAATGGCGAATGGACAAATAATTGATCCAGCTGAAATTGAGGCATATTTTGATATGTATGCAGTAGGATGGACTATTGTTGCTAACTCCCATGACTTTTTTTCTATTTTATCCAAAGCTTTTTGACGCAATTTAGGGTCTCCATATGCTATGACAAAAACGTCCCCTTCACACTTTTGGTATGAGTCTAAACTTCCAATTATTGGCCATGAGGTATTCTCTATTTTTGTTTGAATGTGGTCATCCAAGAAGGCAATAACATTTTTGAGATTAATATCATAATTATTAATATCGCAAATGTACTCTGCTACCTCGTGACCAAATGATCCTGCCCCTATTATTATTATTTTTTTCATATTATTAAAATACCATGAAGACTAACTAAAAGGCCCCTCTAGTGAAATAAATTTAGTTAATCTACTAATTAAGAACATGCCGTCCCAAGGACTATCAAAGTGAGTCATTCTTCCAATATCAGGAAATCTACAGGCGCCATTCATGGAAGCTTTTTCAGCAAATTTATATTTCTTTTGAGGCGTTAAAGCAAGGCCAATGGTTTGTATGTCATGGTTTGCAAAACTAGCTGCTTCATGAATATCATTAATGGCTCTAACTGTAATAACCCTTGAATAAGTTGGGTTAGCCAAACCATCAGCTCCTTTTTCATCAAAAAGCACTGTCCATGTTGTATCATTAGATGACCACAAAGTTTCAGTAAACTCATATAGCATTCTTATTGAATTAATATTTCCAGCTGTGCCGGCATCAGCAGCTTCTTTAGGAATTCGCGTAGCAGCTTTTTCCATATGCTCTGCCAAGTTTTTTGCAAATTCCTTTGGTGATAAGTCTCCACCTTTTTCAACAAATATAGTATGAGGAGATGCGCAAGCATACTGATCAAATACAGAACAATCTGTTGCAATTCTTCTAAAAAGTTTTTGAAGATTGGTTTCTTTATCTAAAGACTCTTTGCCAATAGCCATATATGAAAGTTTTGGACCAAAAATAACATCTTCAGCAGTATGTTTTTTTGGAAGACTTAAGACTGATTCTATTGCTTCCTGTCCACCCCACGCAATTCTAACATCAGATATTTTAGATAGTTCTTCTGCTGATGTTTTATTCTCTCTTTCAAAATAAATTAAGGCTATGGTATTTGTGATATCCCTCCCTCTTACTACTTTTCCTGTTGATAGGGTTAAATCAAATTTTGCCATGGTATTTAACATTAAAGGTAAAACACCAGAATTCTTCGATGGAGCTTTCAAAATATTTGCATTTTTTGTAATTATGGACTGAGCCAATGCCAGCATTCCTAATAGGGGGACATTTCCTGCTAACCAATGTGCAGCCATACCTCTTGGAACGGCTCTAATTTTTCTATATTCATTATATTTATCTACAGCAAAAGAATCAGCTATCCCTCGGTGCCCATTAAGAGCTTGATCAGCCATACTTCTTAAATTTGGAGATTGTAGCCAGTTTGATAAAAAAGATAATCCTTGTTGTTGAAATATTTTCAGTTCTGAGTCTTCATTGAGCCAAGTTTTAGAAACTTCTGATAAAAAAGATATTAATTCATCGATTGAATACTTGTCTAATTTGGAACGAGCCTCCATCAACTCATCTTTTAATTCATGAATACTCTTAACCTCTGGGAGGGTTGTTATATCTAAGGCATGAAGAAAAAGTTTTGGATCTATTGAAGGTGTTCCATGGAATAATAATCCTGTTTTTGAATCAATAAGATCTTCTTTTATCTCGGTATCAACTTTTACATATGTGGACATAATGTCACCACAGCCTCTTACTTCTGCATTTTTAGCTCTACCAGTTATTTCAAATTTCTTACCAAATAACTGGCTTTTATCTGAACTTGAGTAGCCACTAATCACACCAAGATCATCGGTTATAATTGAATGCCCTGGATATGAAAAGGGCATTGGAGATATAAACTGTAACAACCCCTCCTCTCCATCAGGCAAAATATCATATGAAGAAGGGTCTCTAACCAAAACATCACCAAAGATAGAAGTAGTTTTTAAATTCATTCCATTTGAAGGGTATATAATTCCCATTTGTTCAGTGAATCCATAAATATCAATTACGTTATCTTTATTTATACCAAAAACCTTTGATGCTAATTCATTGAAATTATCCTTTGATATTTTTCTGCTTTCAAGCTTCTTCCACCCACCAATATGAATTAAAGAGGTATTAGAGCTAAGATTATAATTATCTATTAGGTCTGCATTAGATAAAATACTCTCAAATAAAACATATGTGAATCCAAAAATTACAGGAGGCTCTTCTGACATGCTACAAATCTCGAGAGCTTCGACTAACTTATCTTTATCTAACTCCAATGTGCCATCTTTATTTGCTTTTAAAATATAAGTCTGGCTCTTTGATAGATTCAAAAAACCACTAGTTGCAGCTGCCCTTGCCCCCATAACCTCAGGAGATGTTAACCTAGGGTCAACATCAACAACAATAAATGGCCTCCTCTTCTCACCTAAATATTTTACAAGAACCCTACTCATTGTTTGAACCTGCCTTCGAGCAGTTATTTTATCTATTGAAACTGATGAGGGCTTTCCACTTGTTGCAGAAGATTGAAGGATTAAATTAGATTTTTTTTCATTTGTAGAAGATATTAAGAAATTTCCAAACTGTTTAAATGCCTGAACTGGCAAAGCTGGCATGTCTTCAAGGCAAGTAAAAATACTATTTTGATCAAAACCTCTTCTTTGACAAAATCTAGTATAAGGCTCACAGTTTTTATAGTGATGTTGAAAGTTTTGATTAATGGAATCTAAAAAAAGTTTTTTTCTTTGATTCTCTTTAGATGAATATACATCCATGTCTAATAATTTTTTAAATAAGTCTTCCATGTTTAATCTCTTGCCATATCTAAGGCTTCTAAAATATGCTCATCTAAAAGTTTTAAAGGATTAGCTCTTGCAGTTGGGTCTTTTAATACTTTAGAACAAAAAAATTTATCATCTGATGCTCTATTAAGAATTTCTTTAGGTATAGAAACTTCAAACGAATCCAATAGACTTTCAATTTTTAAAATAAGGTCATTTGCATTTCTAAAATCTAATCTCTTTGCTAGTTTTTCATATGCTAGATTTACAGATTCTTTTTTAGAATTTATCTTCATAGCTATTGGTAAAAATTTTCCACAACCATTGCCATGAGATAAGCCAAAAGATGACATCTGATGTGAAAGAGCATGACCCAAGCCTGGAACAGATATATTCTGAACAACGCCGGCCATGTTAGAAGCTCTTAAGACTTCATCTGCCGAATCTACATCACTGATATTAACGTAATCATGAAGTGAGTTAAATAAAATACGTATTGATAATTCAGAAAGATCTTGAGTATATTTATTATTAAATAAAGATACATAACCTTCAACAGAATGGGATAGAGCATCTAGGCCTGAGTATATTTTCGTATATTTTGGAACAGATAATATCAAGTTTGGATCAAGGACGGCGATATCTGGAATTAAATCATGGCTTACAGCAAAACTTTTAGAGGAAAGCTCATTAACTTGAAAAACGGCTGCAGAACTCATTTCAGAACCAGTACCAGCTGTAGTAGGTACAGCAATAAAATTAGATTTGCCCCTTAATGGAGGTATGCTGAAAGCCTTGGTAAGGTTTGAATTTGAAATATCAGGATGTTCATAAAATATCCAAGCAAGCTTAGCTATATCTAAAACAGATCCACCTCCTATTGCAATAATACAATCAGGCTTAAAATCAGCAATATCACTAAAAAGAGGGCTCATATTTTCTAAAATAGGTTCCCCTGTAGAAACCTCATATAGATTGTAAATTTTCTTGCTAAAAACTTTTTCTACTAACTTAATTCCATTAAGCGAATTTATGAATGATGATGAGTGTATTATAAAAATTCTTGATGACCTTATAGCAGACAAAACAGCAAATGATCCTGGTCCTGTAAAAACCTCTCCAGCTCCAAAAAACCTACCAATTGGGGAGAGAATTTTTAATTTTTTATGCATTTTTTAGTATGTGTTATTTAATTATCTTTTATTAATTCTTTAAGAGCTTTTCTATCTATTTTTCCATTTACTCCCTCAGGTAATTTTTCTATAAGAATAATATTGTTAGGCATTTTATAATGTTCAATTTTACCTCTGCAATATTCTTTAAAGTCTGAATTTTCGAAATTTTCAAAAGTAAATGGTACTATAAAATAAAATATTTGCTCTTCATTATTTATGCTATGACCAACAACCGCAAGATCTTTTATTTTATCATATTTTTTAACAACTTTTTCTACTTCAAAAGGATCAACTTTAAAACCACCAATATTTATTTGGTCTTTAATCCTTCCAGTTATGAATAGATTTTTATCTTTATCAAAACAACCAATGTCTCCTGTTGATATTATTGGATATTTTTTAACTGAGGTTTTAAACAGATTATCAGGCCAATAGCCAATAGAAACAGTTGGGCCTGAAATACAAATTTCGCCGCTATCATCATCTATTGAAATATCAACAAAGTCCATTGCTTGGCCAACTGTAGAGTACATATCAGGTCCTAAATCAGTCAAACTTGCAAATGATGACCTTGATGCCTCAGTAAGGCCATAATAAACATAAATATTTGAGTTAGGAAGAATTTTTTGAAGTTCCTTTGTTTGATGTGGCATTAATGGCGCTGAATTTACCACTAAAGTTTTAATGTTATTGCCTTTTTCCTGAAATAGCTGTCCATACTGATTAATTATTAAATCAACTCCTTTTGGGGTAGTAGGAAAGCCTGTAATGTCATAGTCATCCATAGCCTTAAATACTCTTTTCATTCTTAGCATGCCTGTCTCTAGAAAAGCAGAGCCCCCAGAAAACAACATTGCATATACCTGACCAAGACCAAAGCTATGGGTGAGGGGCAATGTTACCAATTCAGTACAGGTTTTATCATAGCTACAAAAATTTATAATATTTCGAACAGTTTGAATCGTATTGGCATGTGAAAGCATTACACCCTTGGGAGCTCCTGTAGAGCCAGATGTAAATAAAATGACAGCAAGATTTTGACTAGCAACATATTGATAACTATAACTCTCGACCTTCTTCTGGTTATCTAAATCATAGCTAGAAAGAAAAATAAAGATATCAACAAAAATTTGCGGATTAGTTAAAATTTTTTTATCCCAATTTTTATTAGCTAAGATTAATACAGGACTGACATCTTTTATAATTGAGTCCAGATTAGTATCAGATATCTTAGTATCTACCGGAACACTAATAGCTCCTATTTTTAAAATAGCAAAATGTAAAATAATAAAATCAAGAGTATTGTCTAAGGAAAATAAAACTCTATCGCCAGCGCTTATACCCCGATCATCTAACTTGCAACTTGTTATACAGATTGATTGCCATAGCTCAGAATAGTTAAGGCTATTATTATGGGTAGCTAAAGCAAGTTTATTGGGATTTTGAAGCGTGCTTTGAAAGAGTTCATTTACAAGATCTGATTCGATCATAAGCTATATTTAATTAATATTGTACTTTTTGAGAGTTGCAATAATATCAAAAACATCTTCAATGTCTATAGCATCAGTTACATCAATACTTATATCAAAATCTTCTTCGATCTGCTGAATTAAAATAACATGATTGATTGAATCCCATTCAGGTATATCTCCAATTGCCAGTTCATCGCTGTATTCATCTTCATTAATACCTAAAACAGATATTATTATTTGCTTAACTTTGTTATTAATTGATGAGCTGTTCATTTTTCTAAAAAAGATTAATTAGTTCTTCTACGGTTGAAATTTTTTCGAGGTCTTCTGGATTTATTGTAGTGCCAAAAGTTTCATCAACTTCGCTAATTAACATTAAAGCGCCAATTGAATCCCATTCTTCTATGAGATCTAAAAGAGTATCTGGTTTTATATTGTCTAAGCTTTGAGATTCAATAGCCTCTAACAAGAACTCAATTTTTTTTTCAGGTGACATGGCTTAATATTATATAAATTTTAGTAACATTATATATTACTTATGTGTAAATGAAATCGCCAAATTTTTCGGCAACCCAACATTCGACACCGACATGCTGTGCAACTCAGTGTCATACAAACCATCTAGACCAAAAGATAATGCTGGTTTATACACCTCATATAGGTTCTGCATTAAACTTTCATCAATATGTGATGGCAAAAGAAGCGGCACAATCGACTCTCTCAAACAGGCTAAATAAAACTTGTTTCTTAAATTAATGTATCTATGAGATCTTATAAAAACCTTGCTTTGAAGAAAGTAATTTATCTATTTCTTACTGACCTTAATAAACCACCAATACCAAATTTAGGTGAGGGATCGAAAAAATGAGCTAGCAAGGTCAGTCTGTAGCTCGAACAACCCAATGAGACTGGGTGATTGGTATGCAAAGTTGTATTACCAATAAAAAGTAGCGGCTGATAATCTCTAAAGTTATCTTCTTTTATTTGATACTTAGGAGGGAGATTTTTTAAACCCTCCTTTGATGCATATCTCTTAAAGTAGGCTTTCCCCATAAAATTACTAATTTCATTTCCAGGCATCTTTCTAGCATTTGGAAAATATATAAGCCCGCCAGAATTACCTTCTTGAATTAATTCAGGAATTTTAATGGGCAAGACCATTGTAAATAAGTGCGAATCGAAATGTGCTCTATACATCTCCTTTGAGTTTCCAGGCTCAACTTTTCTTGCAATATGATATTGATTCGAGAAATTACCCTTGAAACTGAAAACTGTTCGAGCAATCTCTAGTAGCTTCGGAGTTAAATACTTATCAATTGCAAGATCGTCTAAAATTTTTTTATGAGCAGATCCTAGTTCTTTAAATGTTAAAGATCCCATTTCAGCAGAGATATCGTTTGCTAAAAGATTAAGATCAAGCTGAGTTAAAGATGGTAATTTTACATATCCATTTTCAACCAATTGCTCAAGCCTTAAATCTACATCGTGCCAATATTCTTTAATATTCATTTTTTAAAAAATTAGTAATTGTTTCTGTATCATAAACTTAGGTTTAGAACACATCAACTAAAAATATTTATAGACCCATTGGAGATCATGAAGAAATAAGTCATATTTTTTAGAGAAATTATTTAATATCTAGAATTTTTAACATCTCTTTATTAACTTTGCGCACATCAAATTTATTTTCAACAATACTTCTACTCTCTTCACCCATACTTTGAATTTTTTCTGTATTCTCAATAAACCATATCATCCTTTCAGCTAATTTTTTTATGGATCCAATTGGTACCATAAAACCATTAACACCCTCATCCACAGTTTCTTTGCACCCTACAGCATTAGTGGTAAGCACAGGTCGACCCATAGACATAGCTTCTAATGAGCTACGTGGCAAACCTTCATGATATGAAGGCAAAACATATACATGACATTTTTCAATATATTGCCTTACGTTATTGGTTGAGCCATTATAATTAACATAACTTGACCAGCTATTAACTTCTTCTAATGAAATTGCATCTAGTGATGCATCTTCAGCCCCTACTAAATCAAATGTAACGTATGGAAATTTTTCTTTTACAATTTTTGCAGCTGCTGCATATTCTCGCAACCCCTTCTCGCCAAGTAAACGAGAAACTAATAAGAAATTAATATTAGTTTCAGGAAGCTTTGTGAAACTATATTTATTGATATCCACGCCTGACCCGTTGACGACCTGAGTTTTAGATTTGGAGATAATGCCATTGCTTATAAAAAGGTCTCTATTGTCTTTATTTTGAAAAATAACAGCTTTCGAATTTTTTAATGCAATTTTATATAAAAAAGAAACTAATTTTGTTAAGAGTTTTCTTTTTAGTGATTTGCCCTGAAAGGCAAAACCAAGACCTGTGATTAAGGCAAAAAATGGAACCTTGCTAACCCTTGCGGCGATACCTCCCCATATTACTAATTTAATGCCATGAGCTAGAGCCAAATTCGGCTTTTGTTTTTTAAATACGTTTAATAACTCAATAAGGGTTCTAATATCTCCGGTCAGACTTAGACCGTGCCTTTTTAAGAAGATGGGTTCGAATGCAATACCTAGCTTATTCATATGAATAGTCGAGCTAGAGTCAAGCGGTGAAGATGAGGCTATCACTTCGTAATCTTTTTTTATGATGTCTTTAATTAAGTCAGCTCTAAAATTTAATACATCATTTGGAACAGTTCCAAGAATTAATATTTTCATTTAGATCTCCGTTAGGTGAAGAATATATTACTGTTTAAGGACTTCAAGAAGCAAATTTATGGTTCTTATTATTTAATAGAATTCACATACCAATCTATTGCGTCAGCCATGCCTTCAGATATTCTATATTTTGGTTGGTAATCTAACAGTTTCTGTGCCTTGTCTATACTGGCCTGTGAGTGCCTTACATCTCCAGATCTAAATTCTCTATAAATTGGTTTTTTCTTTTCCAGCCCCTCAACTCTTTCAATTAGTCTCTCTTCAATCATTTGATGAAGCTTAGTAAGGCTTGTTCTGTCGTTAAGAGCAACATTATAAACTTGGTTAGTAGCTTCTTCATTATCAGTTGTGGCTGCTAGGAGATTCATCTGCACTGTATTATCAATATAACAAAAGTCTCTGCTAGTTTCTCCATCGCCGTTAATATAAACATCTTCTTTATTTAAAATTGCTGCTACCCATTTTGGAATTACTGCTGCATAAGCACCGTCTGGATCTTGCCTTTTGCCAAAAATATTAAAATATCTTAATCCTATAGTTTTAAAGTCATAGTTTTTTGCAAAAACATTAGCATAGAGCTCATTAACGATCTTAGTCACTGCATAAGGACTCAAAGGATTGCCAGTCATATGTTCTACTTTTGGAAGATCTGGATTATCGCCATATGAAGAGCTTGATGCCGCATAGACAAATCTTTTAACTTTTGCATCTCTACTTGCTACAAGCATATTAACAAAGCCATTAATATTTGCTTCATTAGTTGCGATAGGGTCTTCAATTGATCTTGGAACCGAGCCAAGCGCTGCCTGATGTAATACATAATCAACACCATCACATGCAAGCTTGCAATCACTTAACTTCTTTATATCTCCATTAATAAACTTAAAATTATTACCAAGATCCTTACCAGTAATATCATTGGCATCTTGAATGGCTTGATCAATATTATGTTGATAGCCGGTGTCAAAGCTATCCAGACCTACCACTTTTTGGTTGAGGATTAATAACTTTTCAAGCAAGTTAGAGCCAATAAAGCCAGCTACACCAGTTACCAACCAGGTGCTTTGATTATCTTTTAAATGTTCTTGTAATTGCTCGTATCTAGTCATTTATAACCTTCCATCAACTTCGTTAGGGCCTAATAAATATTTAATATCATAAAGTACGTGATTATCTTTTCCGAAGGCTTTTATTTGCTCTAGTGAGAGATCTTTAATTATATCATGTGCAACTGCTAATACTATTGCATCATATTTACCCTTTAAGGGTTGCTCAATTAGCTTAATATTATACTCATCCATAGCCTGATCTTGATTAACCCAAGGGTCATACACATCTATTATACAATTAGAACATTTAAACTCTTCAACTAAATCAACCACTCTAGTATTACGAATATCAGGACAATTTTCTTTAAATGCCAAGCCCATTATTAGTATATTAGCATTCTCAATATGGATGTCTTTTTTAGTCATTAGCTTTAATACCTGATCTGCTACAACCGAACCCATATTATCGTTTATTCTCCGGCCTGCAAGAATCATCTCTGGGTTATACCCAACCTCTAATGCTTTATGAGTAAGGTAGTATGGGTCAACACCAATACAGTGACCTCCAACAAGTCCTGGTCTAAATGGAAGAAAGTTCCATTTTGTACCAGCTGCTTCTAGTACTGACTCAGTATCAATATTTAGTTTGTTAAAAATAAGTGAGAGCTCATTAATAAGGGCAATATTAACATCTCTTTGGGTATTTTCGATGACTTTGGCTGCCTCTGCTACTTTAATGCTGCTTGCCTTGTGCGTTCCTGCGGTAATGATCTCTTGATATAGCTCGTCAACTTTAGTTGCAATATCAGGAGTTGATCCTGAAGTTACTTTTTTAATATTCGTTATGCGATGCTCTTTGTCCCCAGGGTTAATTCGCTCTGGGGAATATCCACAATAAAAATCCTTGTTAAATAATAAACCAGATTGTTTTTCAAGAATTGGAACGCAAACCTCTTCAGTAGCACCTGGGTAAACAGTAGATTCATAAATGACAACATCTCCTTTTTTAAGAATGGAGCCTATTGCCTCACTAGCATTTTCTAATGGAGATAAATCAGGTTTTTTATGCTCATCGATTGGCGTTGGGACAGTGACAATAAAAATCTTACATTCCTTTAAATCTTCAAGGCTGGTTGTATAGCTTAAATGAATTGCGTCTTTTAATTCTTGGTAGCTGGTTTCAAGAGTATTATCCACACCTTTTTTTAATTCTTTTATCCTGATTTTATTTGTATCAAGGCCAATAACCGATCGCTTACGACCGAACTCAACTGCTAATGGTAAGCCAACATATCCCAAGCCAACTATTGCTATTCGCATATTACTAAACTTCATAAGTCTTCCTCATAAGCTACCTAATTTTTTTCAAGCCAAGCTTGAAACATTAAAACATTCCATAGTTGGTGATGCCAGTTTCGTTTACCGCTTAGGTGTTCCAACCATTTATTGCGGACAAATTCTACATCAAAAAAACCTTCCTGATGCAATCGTTTTTCATCCAACAAGGATTCAGCCCAATCCTGCAAGGGTCCGCGCAACCATTCAGCCAAAGGAACACCAAAACCCATTTTTGGTCTCTCAATTAAATCTTTCGGCACATATTTATAAAGAACTTCTCGCAGAGCCCATTTAGTAACACCATTGCGAATTTTGTACTCCATAGGTAAGGATGCAGAAAATTCAATGACATTTGGATCTAAAAATGGAACTCGTGTCTCTAAAGAAACTGCCATAGCTGCTCTATCAACCTTAGTTAAAATATCGGTGGGTAAATAAGTGATTAAATCATAAGCCATCATCTGCTCAATAGGATTTAATTCAACAAATCTTCTTGTATCATCATTTAATATTGTCTTATATTCATTTGTATTTAAAAGCCAATCTGATGGATTATTTATTTGCGAAACTAATTTAAAATGCATATCACGAATTGATTTAGTAGGAAGAATATTTGCTACCTTATGAAGCTTATGGCCAATATTGGCAAAATGTTCACTAAGAAAACCATTTAATAAAGTGTCCCACTTTTCCTCTGTCCTGCTGAAGATAGCTGAAGATATTAATTGCCTTATTGGGATAGGTGCTTTCATAATCTTACTAAACATTTTTTCAGCAAAAACATAACGATTATAACCACCAAAAAGCTCATCACCCGCATCACCAGTAAGAGCAACTGTAACCTCTTGTTTTGCAAACTTAGAAACTAAATAAGTTGGTATTTGCGAAGAGTCGGCGAAAGGTTCGTCATAAATATCAGGTAAGTGAGGAATAATATCCAATGCATCACGCTCGCTAACATACATATCAGAATGATTAGTGCCTAAGTGATTGGCAACCATTTGAGCATGTTTCGCTTCATCGTATTCCTTAGCATTAAAACCAATAGTAAATGTATTTACTTGAAGATTAGATTGGGATTGCATTAAAGCCACAATTGTACTTGAGTCTATCCCACCTGATAAGAAAGCCCCTAAAGGTACATCTGATTCCATTTGTGACGACACGGCCTTAGATAAAACAACCTCAAGTTGATCAACAATCTCTTTAGGATTGCCGGAAATTTGGGCCAACCTACCTTTGTTATATACTTCTTCAGCTGACCAGAAACTAGACTTGTTAACTTTTTTAGATTCTGCATGAAGTTGGATAATTTGACCAGGCTCTAACTTATAAATATCTTGGTATATTGAATGGGGCGAGGGTATAGAGTTAAGTCGTAAAAACAAAGCCAGTGAATTACGATCTATTGAATTTTTAAATTCAGGAAACTTTTTTATAGATTTCAATTCGGAGGCAAATACAAATTGATCATTTACCCATCCGTAATAAAGTGGCTTTTCACCAATTCGATCGCATGCTAATGACAAGTTTTTATTACGCTTATCCCATAAAGCAATTGCAAACATTCCCTTGGCTTTCTTCAGTGTTTTATCTAGGCCCCATTGATCAATGGCAACTAAAAGTGTTTCTGTATCCGAGTGGCCCAACCAATTTCTCTGGGTAATTAACTCTAATTCAGATCTAAGAACTTTATGATTGTATATTTCACCATTAAATACCAAAACAAAATTCTTTGAAACTGAGTGCATGGGTTGGTGCCCTGCTGAACTTAGATCAAGAATAGACAGCCTGGCATGGGCAAGACCAATGCCATCATCCTCATCGCACCAAGTACCTGTATTATCAGGACCGCGATGATTAATCGCTTTTGCCATTTCACCTAAACAATTATACGGATATGATGTTTTTCCTAAATAACCAGCTAGACCACACATTTATATTTTTCCTTTAATAAAATTCTTTAAATAAGAATAAAGAAAGGCCCTCTATTCTATATTTTTTAAGGTTTGGCATCTTTAATTAAAATGAATACACCGTGCTTTAAATATAATTCATAAGCCATGCCTACAACCAAAATCAAAATAAAAGGAAATTTATATCGAACTGCTGTTCCGAAATTAAAGACAACTAAACCATAAATACTGAATGCGGCAACTATATAGACTAACCATTTAATAGCAATTTTTTTGTCCACTTGTGATGTTTTTAAAAACATAAAAACTAAGAAAATAAATATAAATATGTTTTCTATACTCTGAATAAACTGAAATAAATTAGTTGCTTCCCAGGGCAAGGGTTTCATCAAGAAATAAGGAGCCGATTGAAGGGCTGAGACAACAAAGTCTCTAAAAGTTTCTATATGGACATAGTCTTTGTAAAAACCTCCATCCTCCATAAATAATGCTTGTCTTGAAAAATCCAAAAGGTCAATAATTGTCATAATAAAAGGAGCTATTCCAGCCAAAACAAAGATTATTAGAATGTATCTATATCTATAGAAAAGTGTACCTCTTGAAAAATAAAGATGAACTATGTAGAAAACTATTATTAAAAAAAAGTTTTGGGACTTTATGATAGCTAATGGCGTGGCAACTAATAATGCAAAAAATCTTCGATTTTCTAAAAAAAGAATTACCGATAAAATCATAAGTGTAAATACTAATGTATCTCGAAGCGCTAACGAGCTGTAAAGTAGAAAACTTGGATAGAATAAAATAAATAAAAGTGGCCAGCCACGTAATTTCTTGGATGAATATAACCATATTACTGTGACCGTGGACAAAAATCGACTAAAAAAACCTAGGCTATTAATTGTTTCCACAAAAGGCAAAGGTATAAAAGCTAACATCCAAGTGGAGAGCCAAATTTTTATATTATTTGTAAAATCAAAATCTAAATAACGTAATTCTTGAACGGTTCTAA
>Ga0209384_1000913_pt1 | contig 16601 bp, 23 predicted proteins | sample CoawatmetaG05DNA_FD_187511 | JGI IMG/M metagenome (GOLD analysis project Ga0209384, IMG submission 187511) | Marine microbial communities from the West Antarctic Peninsula - Coastal water metaG058-DNA (SPAdes) (version 2) | ecosystem: Environmental > Aquatic > Marine > Coastal ... | reverse complement strand
TGGGAGGAATTAACTCAACTACTTTCCCATTCTGGAAGTCTCAGCAAATAACTGCAAGCAGTAGTGCATTTAGTACAGCTAATGTCCAAACTGACATGAACAATATGTATTTAAAATTAGTTCGTGGTGCTGATTCACCTGATTTAATCATGGCTGATGCAACGGCTTATAAAGCCTTCTTAGGCTCATTACAAGCTATTCAAAGAATTACATCGGATGGTATGGCTAACTCTGGTTTTACTAGTGTTGCTTATCTAAACTCAGATGTGATTTTTGATGATGCGTGTCCAGAAAATAAGATGTATTTTTTAAATACTGATTATTTAAGATTGGAAACAGCAGCAAGCAGAAACTTTGTTCCTGGTGAAGCTAGAATGTCAGTTTCGCAAGATGCTATGATAACTCCTATGTTTTGGAGTGGAAATTTAACGTGTAGTAACAGAGCCTTACAAGGTGTAATTCACGTTTAACATTAACTAAAGAAAGGAAGGTTATTATGACAATAGCATTATTGGGTATTGAAGTTACAGCCCAAAGCACGACACCTGAGTTTACTCCAGGAAGTCTAGGAGTGGTTACAAACTCTGAGGGAACTAAAATGTATAAATACTTAAAATATGACGATGCTTCAGCAGGAGTGGCAGGAGTCTTAGGAGAGGTGGCATATTATCATACTCTTGATGGCTACAAGCTAAACACTTGCACATCTGATTTAAGTGATTCAGTTGAGATAGGAGCAGGAGTAATCCAGGCAACTATAGCAACTGAAACCTTTGGGTGGTTTCAAATTTCTGGAAAAGCCACACTAAGTATTGCTCTTACAGCAGGTGCAGATGGCGATCCTCTTACACCTACTGGAACAGGCGATGGAACTTTAGACGTTTCAGCAGCCGTTACAGATAATATTTGTGCGATTGCAGGTGATATTTCAGACAAAGAAATTATCTGTACGTTTCCAATGTAAATAAAATTTAAGGGAGCAGGGAAACTTGTTCCCTTTTTTAAATCAACTAATCTGGAGGGATTATAAATGTCAGTAGTACCACAATTTTATGAACGTGAGTTTAATGGTCAAATGCGTGATTTTGTTAGGATCACAATCAAGGGCATGAAAGATGTTTTTGAAGCACCAGTAAGACCACAAGATTTAACGAGGTTTCCAGATGAATGGCAATCTTATAAAAAAACTAAAGGCACTAAGAAAATAACTGGAATGTCATTAAAAGAATTACCTGCAATGTCTGAGGACAGAAGAATTGAATTAGAACTGTTTGGTGTTGAATCAATAGAGCAGTTAGCCGAAGCCAATGTTGATAAATTAAGAAATCTTGGTCAGGCTTTTGTTGAATTACAGAGAATTGCAGAATTAACAGTCAAAGCAAAGACTAGTCCTAAAAAAGTACATAAACCTTTAACCATAGGAATACCAGATGAGCCTATTGACAATTTGCCAGAACGTAGCTGATTTCACAGGGTTTGAACGTGAAACCACTATAATTGCAAACACTTCACCAACGGCAAGGCAAATGTTAGCTTTGTGCCAACGTGAGGGTAAACAATTAATGAGGGTTACAGCGTGGCCAATCTTGTTAAAAGAACATACGTTTTCAACAGCTAATGGCACTCAGTCATATGCTTTGCCAACAGACTTTGATAGGTTTATTGATGGAACGGCTTATAATAGAACTGACCTGGATGCGTTTACTGGGCCATTAACACCTCAACAATATCAACTAGATAGATTCGGAACTGCAAGTGCAGGAACAACTCAAAGGTTTCGTTTAAAGTCTGGTTCTAATGCGTTAAAGTTTGATATTACGCCAACTCCTACAGCTACTGAAACTGTGGGTTTTGAATACGTCAGTAGTCATTGGAATCAAAAAACAGATGGAACTTCACAAGGTGCTTTTACAGTTGATAGTGATGTTGGAATATTAGACGAGTTATTAATAGAAATGGGTGTTACTTGGCGATTTAAGCAGATGCACGGCCTTGATTACGCAGAGGACTTTAGACAGTACCAATTAGAGGTAAGACAAGCCATATCACGAGCAGGTGGTTCACCTATAATATCCCTCGATGATGCACGAAGATTAAAAGTTAGTCCTTATTCATATAACTTACCAGATTCAGGATATGGAAGCGTTTAATGTTAGCACCATTACAAACGGCAAATAGGTATACAGTAAAATCTGTTTCTATACCTGCACCAGTTGGAGGTCTAAATTCACGAGATAGTTTAGATGCGATGCCACCGACTGACGCTTTGGTTATGAGTAATTTTTTTCCTACTGTTGAAAAGATTACAACAAGAGAGGGTTTTACTAGCTTTTGTACTGGCATAGGGTCTGGTAATGTTGAAAGTTTAGTTGAGCATTTTGCAGGGGCTAACAGACAATTATTAGCCGTTGGTGCAGATGGTGTTTTATATCAAATAGATACTGGAACTGCTGTAAGTAGAAAGACAGGGTTATCTAATGGTAGATTTCAAACAACAGAGTTTAACGGCTTAACCATTTTTGTGAATGGAACAGATACACCTTTTAGTTGGAATGGCAGTTCAGCATCAAACCTTAGTATTACATTATCTGATAGTGCTAGTGCATCGACACTAAAGGGTGTTACCACATATAAAAACCGACTTTATTATTTTACAGGAGTTGACCAGAACTTTTACTATTCAGCTTCAGTAGATACATTTCAAGGAAACTTTAGTGTGTTTCCTACAGGATTAGTTGGAACATTTGGTGGTAACCTAATTCAGATCGGTGTTTTAACAGTTGATGGTGGTGAGGGTCAGGATGATCTACTAACATTAATGATGAGTTCTGGTGAGGTATTAGTTTATTCTGGTACTGATCCAAGTGCATCTAGTTTTTCCTTAGTTGGTACATTTAGAGTAGCAGAACCAGTAAATGAAATAAGGGCTATGGCTAAACTAGGTGGTGATTTGATCGTTGCCACAAGAGAAGGTTATTTGCCATTATCACAGGTCTTTAGACAGGATTTAGTCGGTAATAGAGCAGCAGCTATAAGTGAAAAGATAAGAGGTACAGTTATTAGCCAGGTTGCTGAAACTGGTACAAGCACAGGTTGGCAAATTCACGTTTCTGCTGATGGCTCAAAAGTATATTTTAATTATCCAACAGGTGATTCAACAGATACATTTAACCAACACATATTTAATCCCATAACTAGGGCTTGGGCTATATTCCAGAATATACCTGCTCATGTGTTTGCTAATTTTGGGGGCGATACTTATTTTGGTACAACAGGTGGAAAGGTCTATAAAGTTGGTGGAACTTCTGATTTAACAGTAGCCATAACAGCCGATATATCTTTTTCTTATAATTATTTTGGTGACAGAGCATCGTTAAAAAGATTTACAAGTATTGCACCAATGCTTGAAGCACTAGGAGACATAAACTTTGATTTCGGTGTTTCAGTCGATCAACAAGCACCAACAGGTTTATTGCTATCATCAAATGTTTTTGAAAGTGATTTAGCAACGTGGGATACAGCCCAGTTCGATTTAGATTTTTGGGCAGACACAGTTGGGGCAGGAATTATACAAAAACGTAAAGTCGTAGGAAGATTAGGTAGATCAGCATCTTTAAGAATAAAGGTAGCATCTGCATCACAAAAAATAAGTATTTTATCAAGTAACTTTCAATTTATTCCAGGAGGGCCAGTTTAATGGCATACAACAGTTCAGGCGTTTTTAGTCGTGTGCATGACTTCACAGATGACCGAGACAATGGTATACGGATACAAGCTAGTCGTATGGATGCCGAAATGGATGGTATTGCGACAGGTTTATCTACAGCTATAACAAAAAATGGATCACAAACCACAACAGCTATAATTCCATTTGCCGTTGGATTATCAATAATTGACAACCAATCAGCAATATTTGGAACAAACTCTGACTACACTTTGCAATATGATGAAGCGACTAGAGATTCATTATTTCTTACATCTAATATTGAAGGTGCTGCATTTAAATTAACTTTAGCAGCCGATCAGGGCGATGATGCTTCAGATGAATGGCAAGTTGGCATTAATACATCTGGTGTTTTAAGTATTGGTAACGATATAGCTTCTGCTCAAACTTATGTATCACAATTAACATTAACACCACACGCAACAGTTGCTAGTTCTACAACAGCCGTTTTAGGTAATTTAACAGTTGGTGGAAATTTAACATTAGGTTCTGGTGCTGTATTAGCTGAAGCTGAATTAGAATTATTAGATGGAATAACTGCTGGAACGTCTATAGCAACTAAAGTTGTAACGACTGATGCAAATATAGATAACACAGGAATGAGAAACCTAACTATCACAGGCGAATTAGCAGCAGCGACATTAGATATATCTGGCAATATAGATATTGATGGAACGGCTAACCTGGATATTGTAGATATCGATGGTGCTGTTAACATAGCTGCTGCAACTACTATTGATGGTGCTAATAAAGTACAATTTAGAGACACAGGAATATTTCTTAATTCATCTACTGATGGTCAATTAGATATTGTTGCCGATACTGAGATTCAGATTGCAGCGACTACAGTTGATATTAATGGTGCAGTTGCTTTAAATGGGGCTATTACAGGTGCTACTAATATAACATTAAGTGGCGAGTTAGATGCAGCAACAGGAGATTTCTCTGGTGATGTTGACGTAGATGGCACATTAGAAGCTGATGCAATCACGATTGGTGGTACTGCTGTAGGTTCTATTTTTAGTCCGATTGCAGGTGGCACAGGTATACTTACAACAGGAGCTTTGGATGCAGGTTCAATAACGTCTGGCTTTGGTATTATTAATAATGGTGCTTCAGCAATCACAACGACTGGTGTTGGTACATTTGCATCATTAGATATTAGTGGTGCTATTGATGTAGATGGAACAAGTAACCTTGATGTAGTGGACATAGATGGTGCTGTGGACATGGCAACCACACTTCAAGTTGATGGTGTAGCAACATTTACTGCTAGAGACATACATTCTGGTGGAATAACAATAGCTAATGCAGGACAAATTGGCTCGGTTGGTGATCCAGATGCGATTGCAATTGCAAGTGATGGTGTTGTAACACTTACACAAAAATTAATAGGAACAGAATTAGACATCTCTGGGAATATAGATGTTGATGGCACAACAAACCTTGATATCGTTGACATAGATGGTGCAGTAGATATGGCATCTACACTTGCTGTTGCAGGTGTAGTTACAGCAAATGCAGGTGTGGTTGTAGACGAAATGACACTTGATGCTGACACACTTACTGCCACAGATGATTTTACAATTGATGCAGTAGGTAATATTACTCTTGATGCTGATGGTGGTAGTATACTACTCAAGGATGGTGGTACACAATTTGGTTTAATAGCAAAAAGTAGTGACGGATTAGGTTTATTTGCTTCTGTAGCAGATAAAGATATCTTCTTTAAAGGAACTGATGGTAGTTCTGCTATAACTGCCCTTACACTTGATATGTCTGCTGGTGGACTTGCTATATTTAATGCTGGTCTTGCTATAGGTGGTACTGGTGCAGCAAATACTCTTGACGATTATGAAGAAGGCACATGGACACCAACTCTACAAAATTATGGAGGAACTCCTACAATTGAATCTGCTATTTACACTAAAGTTGGTCGCTTGGTATATGCTAGTTGTGCAATTACACTTGATGGCACAAGTGATGCTTCAGGTTTTGCTATTTTAACTTTGCCTTTTACTTCTCTCAATACGGATTCTTCAGCACAAGGAGGTGTTGTAACTTTTACTGATTCCGATAAAGATGATATTACTATTATGCAAGGTAACAATTCGGCTGCAGCTAGTGTAATGCAAACAGATGGCAGTACATATACATACAATGAATTTGGAAATGACAAACAGCTAAGATGTATAATTATTTACTCAACTGCATAATAACTAATAGGAGATTAAAATGGCAATAACAAAAGCAATAGAAATAACAAAAATAGAGGTCGTAGGAACTTGGAATATCCAAGTGGCAACCGATACAGTTATCAAAGAAAATAGTGCTGAAATAGGTAGGTCAAGACATAGGCACGTTTTGCAACCATGTTCATCAACAAAAGGTTCAGATGATAATTGGACACACACAGACACCGACATAAGTGGTGAAGCTGCAAGTGTTCAAGCAGTAGCAAATGCAGTTTGGACTGATACAGTAGTTGCAGCATATAAAACATGGGCAGAAGCACAGGGAGAGTAACAAATGACTGAACAATCAAACATCATAAAAATCTATGATAAAGAATATGACCAAACTGCATTTGATGCTAACCAAAAGCTAATAGTGTCACACATAAAGGTCTTGCAACAAAAGGTCACTAATCTTAGGTTTGAGTTAGACCAGGCTAGTGTGGCACAAGATGCGTTTATTAATAAATTAGTTGCATCATTAGACGAGCCTGTTGTTGAGGAAAAAGACGTTGGCTAAAGTTACTGTGCAATCTGTTAAAGCAGAATTAAATACACTAGCAGCAGTTAGCCAAGAACGATTTATTGAACTGTTAAACAGAACCAAACGCTTAGAGACTGTCCTGGTTGCTGCTTCTGGCACAACGATAGTTTTATTGGTGTCCTTATTAATCAAATAGAGATTTAACAAATGCTTGAAATGTTAGTTGCGGCTAACGCTGCATTTGCAATAATAAAAAAGACTTTAGAAAATGGTCGTGAAATTTCTAGTGCTGGTTCAGCTATTGCTTCTTTTATTGGTGCAGAAGATAAACTGAGAGCTGACGTACAAAAGAAAAAGAATAGTCTATGGACTAAGTTATTAGGCAAAGAAGATAATGAGCTAGAAGAATTTATGGCTCTGGAAGAAATCAGACGTAAGCAAGATATGCTCAGAGAATATATGCAGCTTTATGGTCGAGCTAATTTATATACTGACTATATACAGTTTTGTGCTGAAGCTCGTATGAATAGAAAAGAAGCCAACAAAAAACAAGCACAAAGAAAAGCCTACATCCAAGATGTAATTGTCAAAATAATTTTAGGTCTTCTAATAACAATATTGATTAGTGGATTTGCTGGTGCTGCTTTTCTGATTATGCGAAAAAAGGGGATGATATGACAGCGTTCCTTTTAATATGCACTTTGAATGGAATGGTTACCGAAGGTGGTATTTATTTCAGAAATGTAAATGATTGCATGTCTTTTAAAGACACTCTGACTAACCAATCTTATATGAAAAAAGACAAACCACAAGTTTACGAATGTATGTGTAAATTAATTCCAGAGGTCGATCCTAAGAAAGTCCAGGTTTATTGATGATTGGGATAGTAACAAATATAGATGATTATGTAAGGGCTTGGGTAGCAAAAAGAATAGGCATTAGAGGGTTCGGCCCATCGACAGCAATAGGTGTTCAAAGAGATGGTCAGCTAATTGGTGGATGTGTATATCACGATTATAGAGATGGGCAAGTCGAATGTTCTTTAGCTTGTGACTCCCCTAGATGGGCTACTCGATCTGTTCTTTTTTCATTGTTTGCTTATCCTTTTATTCAGATGGATGCAAACAGGCTTTTGGTTACTTGTGATGAAAGTAACGACAAAGCCATGAAGATGAACAGACAACTAGGGTTCACACCAGAGGGCATTTTAAGGCAAATGTATTATCCCAATGATGCGATCATCTTTGGAATGTTGAAAAACGAATGTAAATGGATAACAAAGAAGGAAATAACTAATGGGCAAAAGTCAAGCACAAAGACCTCCAGCTATTAATCCAGACGAGTTAATTAACGCTCAAAAGGATGCTAATCGTATAAATCAATATACACCACAAGGCAATATGCTTTTTGGTTATACCGATCAAAATACAGGTGCTTTTACTCAAGGTTTAACACCAGATGATGATGGTCGTTATCAGTCAGCAGCCTTTACTCAAGAAACACCATTCCAAACGCAAATGAGGGCAGCCACAGAAGGAACTGGTTTAGGTCTTGGCAATACTGCATTTAGTAGGGTTACAGGTCGAACTGTTACAGGGCAAAATCCAGATGGTTCTCCTATTTATCAAAATGATCCTGACTTTCAAAATCCATTTAGAACAGCACCAACTTTGTCAGGCATAACATCAGCACAGGATATTGACCCAACACAACTTGCTAATCTACAAGATTACAATCAAGCTATTTCAAGTTCAATAAGTCAGCCTACTGGTTTAAGTAATTCTAATTTAACAAGTTTGGGAACAAACTATAATTTAAACACATTACCTGGCGTTTCACAAACAGGGGCTATATCTCCATCTGATTTTGCAACTAATGTTTCGACAAGTGGATTACCTACACTTCCAACAGATTTTGAAGCCACTAGATCAAATGTTGCTAGTAGTATTTATGACAGGCAATCAGGGTTATTGCAGCCAGAGTTTACTAGGCAACGTGAAGAACTAGAAAGCAATTTAATTAATCGTGGAATACCTATAACATCTGATCCATATAATCAGGCTGTAAACCGATTAGACACACAACAAAATGAAGCCTTATCAAGACTAGCACAACAAGCTGACGTTGGTGGTGGTGCAGAAGCACAAAGGTTATTTAACCAGGCATCACAATCCAGAGGACAGCAGTTCGGTGAACGACAAACCGATGTAGGGTTAGCTAATCAAGCTGCATCACAAAACTTTGCACAAGGTCAAACAGAAGCACAAAGACGATTTGGTGAAACATCTGCTGTCAGAGGTCAGACTTTAGGTGAACGACAACGACAGTTAGATTTACAAAACCAAGCTAGAGGTCAGCAATTTGGTGAAAGAGCAGCCACAGGTGAGTTTGGTTTAGCAGCTCAACAACAACAGTTTGGTCAGAACGCAGCCAATGTTCAATTGCAAAATTCAGCAAGGCAACAACAAATGGCTGACCAGTTACTATCAAATCAAACTGTGCAACAACAAAGACAACGTGAAATTGCAGAACGTAATGCACTCAGAGGACAGAACTTTAATGAGTTAGCAGCACTACTTGGTGGGCCACAAGTACAACAGCCATCCTTCTTTGCTCCTGGCTCAATAGATACTCAAGGGGCTTATTCGGCACAACAAGCTCAACAACAAAACGCTTATAATCAAGCTCAAAACAGTCGAAATGCTGACATGGGAGGATTATTTGGATTAGCAGGAAATCTTGGATCAGCTTATATGTATGGAGGAATGAGATAAATGGCAATAAATAATAGTCCTAGCTTTAGATACAAGCAATTAAACCCTGCATATCAAAGTGACCCTAGACGAATATTAGGGCAACAGCTAATGCAACAAGGAAATTCATTTGCACCAGTAGCAACACCACTACAAGGGCTAGGTCGTTTGAGTTCTGCATTGGTTGGTGCTTATCTCCAGAAAGGGGCTATGGATCGACAGGTTACTAGAGAAGAAGAACGCACCAATCAGATTATGGGTATGATACCTGCAAACGCATCACCAGAGATAAGGGCTTATGCTCAAAGTAATCCAGAAGATTTTATGGCTGCATTTGGTCAAAGTATGTTCAAGCCAACTTCAACAACTAGTCTTGTCACACCAGAAAATCAGCCAAATTTTAGAGCAATACAAAGAGAAGTTAAAAACCCAATAACTGGTGAAACATCAACTACTTTAGATAACTTAACACAAGTAAAAGCACCAACGAAAACATCATTAGAACGTAATGCTATTTTAGCAGGGCTTGAACCTGGCACACAACCATTTAAAGATTTTATAACTAAAAATTCTTCACGACAAACAAATATCAATATGAATACAAGTCCTGGTTCAAAATCTACTGTTAAAAGATTTGATACACTTAGCGATAAAGCAGATATATCTAATCAAACTTTAAATAAAATAAACGAGTTAGAGGGTTATCTTGCAAATGGTGTGGAGACAGGTTTTGGTGTTGAAACAGTTACAAATTTTAACAAAGTTAGGCAGTATTTTAATCCTGATTACAAGATAAAAGAAATTGCAGGTGTTGAAAATTTTAATGCGACAGCAACACAATTAGTTATGCCTTTAGTCAAACAGTTAGGTGTAAATCCAACAGATAACGATTTAAAAATGACTGAAAAAGGTGCAGCCACTTTAGGAAAAACTACAGCAGGTAACAGATTAATTTTAAAAACATTAAAAGTGGCAAACGCAAGACAAGTTTTATTATTTGATGAATTAAGAAAATTTATCTCATTAAAAGAAAATGAAAATATTGAAAACGAGGGTTTGCAAGGTAGAGCAAGATTAGAGACTCATTTGAAAAAAGTTTATCAAACCCATCCTTTGTTTACTCAAGCAGGTAAACTCATACAAGAAGAATATATGTCTTTAACTGGAAATCCTATGATTGAAAACAAAAAACAATCTAAAATTGATGCTTTAATTAATTCAGGAGATATAACCAAATGAGTGAGTTAGAAGATTTAAATGAACTAAAGCAGATATTATCGACAGCCCAAAGTGAAAACAAACTAACTACATCTGGTAAAGCAAAGTTAGATGCTATTAATAATGGCCCTTTAGCTAGTCCTACTATATCCAATATTTTATCAGGTATCTCAATAGGTCAAAGTGATGAGATTGGTGCTTGGCTTAGATCAAATTTAGGTGATGTAGATTATGATACTGCCGTACAAATAGAAAGAGCAGGTTTAGAGCAATCGAGAACAGAAAGTCCTATATCATCAACCCTTGAACAAATGATAGGTAGTGCAGTACCTTTAGCACTTACAAAAAGACCACAGAGTTTTTTAGGTAATATTCCACAAGGGGCTGCAATAGGTGGTGCTTATGCTTTTGGTGATAGTAAAGGTAATGTTCAAGAAAGATTGCCAGATACAGCTATGGGTGCAGCAAGTGGTGCTGTAGTACAACCATTGGTGGCAGGAGCATTAAGACCAATAGAAAATTTATTTGAAGGTACAGGTAAGTTTTTAAAAGGCCCTGCAAGACTAGGCACACAACAAGCTAGAACTTTATTAAAAGAAGCTATTGAAAATGATGCAGGTGGTGAAGAATTTGCAAACCTAAATGAAGCATTTTTATATGTATTAAACAAAAACACTACAGGTAAACCATACACAATATCTGATCTTGGCCCTAACTCACAAGCCTTGTTAGATGTCGTTAATTTATTACCTGGTCAGAGTAAAAGAGTTGCAAGAAACTTTTTGAGAAAAAGAGATAGTGGTATTTTAACAAGATTAAAAGGTGATCTTACAGATGCTTTTGGTCAAAGAGCCGATTATTTTGAGGAATATAAAGCCTTAGAAACAGCAAGAAAAGAATTAGGAGATAAACTTTATAAACGTGCTTATCGTAAAAATGTAAAAATTGATTCTGATTTATTAGAGATTTTAAAGCGACCTTCAATGAAAGCTGCTTTTGATAATGCGTTTAATATAGCTAATGAAGAAGGAGAAAATATTGGTAAGTATAAATTAACACAAAATGGACTTACTTTAAACGGCAGAAAAGCAACAAATGTATCTACAAAATTTATGCACTATATGAAACGTGGATTAGATGATGTTGTTTATAACAGCAAGTCTCCAATTAGTGGCACAGGTAAAGATTTATTAAACGCTTCTAAAGGAACTAGGATTGCTTTTTTAAATGTATTAGATGAACAGAACCCTGCATATAAATTAGCTAGAAATTATTGGGCTGAAAAGTCATCTGTAATGGATGCAATGAAACAGGGCAGAGAATTTTTAAAAACAGACTCTAATGAATTAGCTGAAATAATTAGTGAAATGTCTGGCTCTGAATTGGAATCATTTAGGCTTGGCTCTATGCAAGGTATATTGTCAGAAATAGAAAGTGGTGCTGAAAGAACTGCTATGAGTAGATTGCTTAAAAGTCCAGAAAGACAAAAACTCTTAAAACTTACATTTCCACAAACTGACATAGGAAAAGCTGCTGCGAGTAAATTTATTAATAATTTAGAAACAGAAGTTGTTATGAGGGAAACATCAAAGTTTACATTAGGTGGTAGTCCAACAATTTTAAGAGGTGAAGCATTACGAAAAGTAAGAGACTTGTCCAAGCGTGATCCTGTTAGTGGACTTACAGATTTGATAGGAAAAGCAATAGCCAAAGATTTTAAGACTGTAGCAGACAAACAAGAAACTGCTGTTGCTAATGAGTTAGCTAGAATGTTAACAGAAACAGCACCAGATAAACTTAATGTTATAGAAAAAGAATTGTCACAAAAAGGCATCAAGCAAGTTTTATCTAAATATGCACCTAGTCTTTTACCTAATCTAACTAAGATGATAGTTAATCCTAGAACAATAACTGGTCAAGTTGGCACTAGTTCTACTGACTTAGATACACCAAACATTCTTAACCAACTCATGAAATGACCCAGAAAAAACTACAAGTAGACTCCATGTATGCACATTTAGATACAGATGGAGATGGTGTTGTTTCTGACCAAGAATTTGAGATGAAACAGAAGCTAGTGCTGCTAGAGAATGAAGATAAGAAACAAGACCAACAAAGATACCTAGTGTGGTTTTCTGCATTGTCGGTAACAGTCTTTATAATTGTTCTTATGACACCACTAATACCTATGGAACGTATAGATCACTTATCAGGCATAGCTGAAATATGGGTGTTATCTAACATGGGTGTTATTGGCAGCTTTATAGGCTTTAACCAAATAGCAAAAAAGAGGGAGCAGAAATAATGTTAACAGCTTTAATTGCACCCATAACAGGATTATTAGATAAGTTTATACCAGATGCCGATTTAAAAAATAAGTTGGCTCATCAAGTTGCTACAATGGCAGAAACACATGCTCAAGAACTAGCTAAAGGTCAAATAGAAATAAACAAAGCTGAAGCCACTCATAAATCTATATTTGTAGCAGGTTGGAGACCTTTTATTGGTTGGACTTGTGGAGTTGCTCTTTGTTGGCATTTTGTATTAGCACCAGTAACTATGTTTGTTTGTGCTTACCTAGCTGTAGAAATACCAGAACTACCAACATTTGACATGGGATCGTTGATGACAGTCCTAATGGGTATGCTTGGTCTTGGTGGTTTAAGAACATATGAAAAGCAAAAAGGATTAACTAAATGACAAAATTTTACATGAGTTTATACGATTTTTTTACGTCTGTGGCTAACTACTTTTGGCACAGACACATTCGTTCTATGAAGAACCGAAAGAGAAAACTTTAATGGATATAGATAAATTAAGGTCAGAACTAGAAGCTGATGAAGGTTGTAAGTATGAAATCTATTTAGATCATCTTGGTTTTCCTACGTTTGGTATTGGCTATTTAGTGACTGAATGGGATGAAGAATATAATAAGGAAGTTGGTACATCTGTATCAGAAGAACGTGTGGCTGAGTGCTTTGATAAGACAGTTAAACAATGCGTTAAAGACTGTAAACTTATCTATCCAAACTTTGATAAACTGCCAGGTGAAGTGCAATTAGTGTTAGCAAATATGTCATTTAATCTTGGCTATCATCGCTTAAAGAATTTTAAAAAATTACAATCAAGTGTGGTGGATGAGAACTTTAGTTTAGCTGCTGAAGAAATGGCTGATTCAAAATGGGCTAGGGATGACGTTCCTAACCGAGCCAATAGACTTATAGAACGTATGAAGGTTTTAAATGGTTCAATTCAAAGCTAAACATAAATCTAAATCTGGTGGGTTATCGGAAGCAGGTCGTAAGTATGCCAAATCTCAAGGTATGAATTTACAACGACCAGTCACAGGTAAAGTTAAACCAGGCAGTAAGGCAGCTAATAGACGAGCAAGTTTTTGTGCAAGAATGGGTGGCATGAAAAAGAAGCTGACAAGTTCAGCAACGGCAAAAGACCCAAACTCAAGGATTAATAAAGCCTTAAAAAAATGGAAATGTTAGAGGAGAATATCTATGTATAAAAGTTATGGCCCTAAAGCCAAACCAGTTAAAAGAAAGCCTGTTAAAAAGATTAAAAAAGGCATCAAGAAATGAAGGGTGTAAAACATTATTTGCGTAATGGTTCGGTTCATTCTGGGATGATGCACAAGATGGCTAATGGCACATTACATACTGGCAAGATGCACACTAAAACTTCTAAGCCATTATTTCATTTAAAAGAATTATCTAAAACGGCTCAAGCTAAAGCTAGGAGAATATAATGGTAATGCGACCAGGACTATATGCAAATATTCATGCAAAGAAAAAAAGAATTAAAGCAGGTAGCAATGAAAGAATGAATAAGGTTGGGTCTAAAAATGCACCAACTGCAAAAGCATTTAAGTTAGCTGCTAAAACTGTCAAAAAAGTTAAAAAGAGAAGAACATAATTGAATTTTGGAATGATCCCCTTATTGAACCACCTAACAGGTTTTAAAATTTACTTGACATAAATCCCTATAAAAAATATTATTTGGCTGCAAGTTAATGAACCACTATGAACCACTAAGTAAAAAAAAGTTAGGTAAAACAGTAGGTTATAAGGGATTACATCTGCTTTGGGAGCAGAGGGTCGGAGGTTCGAATCCTCTCGCCCCGACCACAATAAAATCAATGACTTAGCTAATAAGCTGTTGAATTTGTTGGTGTATTTAAATTGTCCAATCCGAAAAGAATCGGAATACAATTCGTACACAATCCGAAGTAAATGGTCAAAAATACCCTTTTTTAGGGTAAAATGATCCCCCTATGATCCCCCTATGAACCCTTTTTATTTTTATTTAGTTTCTTAAAGCCCTCTGATTACAGTCTGCTTGGAATGTTCTTTTTTGTTTTTTTCACTTGTATTAGTATGCGATAACGCATATATTATAATTATTAATAAGCAATTTCGGTTAGGAGACTAAAATGCTAAATCAAGATTTTAACTACATATACCACACAGATATTGGTCAGATTGTATTTGATCATATGTCACAATCAGTCCTTTTTACTAAGGAACAAATGCTAGATGAGATGAGTAGCAACCCAGAATTGGTAGCTGAATTTATATCTAAATCTTTATGTAAGGGAGCAAAGTAATGACACAGTTAAAAAAGTTTTATATGGCTATTAATAAGTTTGATAATGATGCAGATGAAATACAAGGTATTAAAGGTGTCTATATTTATGCAGAAAGTAAAGATGATATAAGTCTTTATTACGAAGAAAACTTGCACATTGTCCACACTACTGATGCAAAAGCAGAATATGAAATCACTATTGATAGAAGCATAGTTAACTCAAATGACATTACAGAACTTGAAGCTATGTTAATTAAATGGGCAAGTGGCGAGGGTTTTGACTGTCCTAAATCTTTTGAGGGAGCAAAATAATGTCAGTTAAATATAACTTTGATGCAACTAAAAAACTTTATTATATAAGAGTTGGAAAGAAAAGAACTCCAATTAGAGCAAAAACAATAGCCTTGTTAGAAGATAAACTAAGAGAAAAAGGTTTGTTAATTAAATATTCTGTAGCTGAAAAAAATACTATGACAGTTAGAGATTCTTTTACAGATTTTCTTAGTCGTAATGATGGTGACCACAGAGTAAAAACAACAAAAAATTATCTTAATTATTTAGAAAGTAAGTTTAATTATAATAACAAGAATGGTATTCCCTTTACTATTGATGGTGAAGATATATTAGACAAACTTGTTTGTGAAATTGACAGAGGTTATGTTTTAGCAGTTTTAAAATTACTTAAATTGAAACTTAATAATTATGCTGATAGTTCAATACAACATTATTATGGTCTATTTAAAAACTGTATCAATCAATCTTATATACATTATAGGGAACTAGGTAATAACCCAATGGATGATCCTTTGTTAAAGTTTGACTGTGAAAAGGGCAGAGGATGGAGTCCAATGGCTGAAGATGCTATTAAGTTATTAAATGCAGTCACTAAATATTGTAAGCCTTCCCATGCCCTAGCAACTCATTTATGTGCTAGAGGATGCAGAATATCTGAAGCTAATGCTTTGCGAGTTCATCATTTTGACTTTGGTAAAAAGAAATTTTATATTGAAAAAATGGTGGATGATTCAGGTAATTGGAATAAGCCTAAATCAAAATCATCTAAAAGACCTGTTAAAATGGATGATGAATTGGCAGTAATGGTGATGCAATATATTATAGGTAAAAAGCCTAATGATTTATTATTCCCAAGTCCTAAAAACAAAGATAAGCCTATTGGTCAAAAAACATTAAGAGAAAATGGGCTACACAAAGCTATTAGAAAGATTAGGGAAACTGAACCACATTTTGTATGGAAAAATGGTTTTCATAGTCTTAGACATTACTATGGCTCTATCGTTATGAAACATGGGTTTCTTAATAATAAAAATCCTTTATGGGCATCAAAACAAATGGGTCACTCTGATATTAGAACAACTGCAACTTTGTATAATCATATTATTGATCCAGATGAAACAGATGGTAATGCAATATCACCAATGAAACTACAGGCTTAAACAGGCCAAATATTTCGAGAACGACCAGGTACTCTTTTGATTAGTTGATCTTCTTCAAGTCTGTTGATGGCATAGTTTAAGCCGTCAGCAGATGCCGACAATCCCTCAATCATTTCTTTTCTAGTTGGTGGTATCTCA
>Ga0209384_1000907_pt1 | contig 16652 bp, 18 predicted proteins | sample CoawatmetaG05DNA_FD_187511 | JGI IMG/M metagenome (GOLD analysis project Ga0209384, IMG submission 187511) | Marine microbial communities from the West Antarctic Peninsula - Coastal water metaG058-DNA (SPAdes) (version 2) | ecosystem: Environmental > Aquatic > Marine > Coastal ... | reverse complement strand
AGTCTAGTACGAAGTTCTAGAAGATGACTTGAGATAGATTCTTTATTCATCTTTATTAGATTTTCCAGAAAGATCTAACTCTTCCATTCTCATTTCATTAAATACGTCTTTCTTAATTTCATCAGTACCAATTTCTATTTCAATATCTTTTTGAAAATTAGAAATTTGTTTTTGAATTTTTTTATAAAACTTCAGCCAAGTTTTTATAAGCTCAGGAAGTCTAGTCGGACCAACAATAATGAGTCCTAAGATAAGGATAACCGCAATTTCTAGAAAGCCTATTTGAAACAATTGTTATTCGTCTTTTTCTTTTTCTTCGTCTTTTACAGCTTTTTTAAAACCTTTAAGACTTGCTCCAAGATCAGAGCCTAAAGATTTTAATTTACCGCTTCCAAAAATCAAAAGAACGACGACTAAAATTATTAGTAGCTGCCATAAACTTATTCCACCAAAGCCCATATGAATCTCCTATGAGAGTATTACAAATATACCCCATGCCATAATTATACCAACTCCGAAGAACCATATGATGTATTTTTGCTTTTGTAACTGCAGTTCCATTTTATGAAGCTTATCGTCATTAGATTTTCTATTATGTGAATAGCCTCTAAGCTCATCAAGGGCTTCATATATAAAGCCAGGCATCTCCGATGCTTTAAGCAGTAGATCTTCTTTATTATCAACAATAAAATCCTTAAGTTTGAGTGGGCTAAATTGCTCTTTAAGCCAATTATCAAGATAAGGTTCTGCTATTCCCCAGAAGTCTAATTCAGGATATATCTGTCTCCCCATGCCCTCAATATGAATTAATGTCTTTTGAAGAAGCACCAAGGATGGTTGAAGAGATAGACCATAAGGTCTAGTACTTTGGAAAAGGTATAAGAGCAACTTGCCAAATTCAATTTCAGATAATGGCTTCTCAAAAATAGGTTCACAACAAGCTCTTAAGGTATTTTCAAGCTCATTAATATTTGTATCAGTATTGACCCATCCTGAGCCAATAAATAACTGAGCTAAAGATTTATATTTTTGCTTTAGAACTGCCTGTAGCATTCTTGCAAGCATGTATCTTTCATCATTCGACAAGGAACCTGTAATTGCGCAATCAATTGCTATGTAGCCTGGAGTTTCTGGATGTTTCTTGGATACAAAAATATTTCCAGGATGCATATCGGCATGAAAGAAATTATCTCTAAAGACTTGATTAAGAAAAATCATTACTCCATTTTCAGCAAGCCTTTGTTTATTTATTCCATATTTTTCTATTTGCTCAATATCCGTACAAGGTATCCCATCAATTCTTTCAAGAACCATGACTTTGTTGGTAGTCATATCCCAAAAGACTTCTGGTATATAAAGCTCTTCTGAATTAGCAAAGTTCTTTCTAGTAAGGTTTGTATTAGCTGCCTCAAGCTTTAAATCTAATTCTCTAAGAATAGTGGTCTCATAATCTCTTACAACCTCAAGTGGTCTTAATCTATGGCTTTCTGAATAAACATAAGTACAAAATTTTGCAGCTGCTCTTAGAAGCCTAAGGTTCTTCTTAACTTCTTTTTCAATATTAGGCCTCAAAACCTTGATAACAATTTCTTTACCATTTTTCAATTTTGCAGAATGAACTTGAGCAAGAGAAGCTGCGGCAAGGGGCTTATCATCAAAGTCATCAAAGAGATTTTCTATAGAATCGCCAAGCTCTTTTTCAATAATCGCTCTTAAAGTGGCAACTGGAAATGGCTTGCAGCTATCTGTAAGCCCTTGTAAATTTTTAGCTGTTTCTATATCTAGGATATCTGTTCGAGTAGATAGTAGCTGACCAAATTTTATAAAAATAGGACCTAGAGATTCAAGGAATTTAGCTAGTTTTTTGCCATCAGGGTTTTTAAAAATGCCAAACTTCATTCCTAAGAAAGACATCTTGAGACCTTGATAAATAAGAACAATTATATTCATAGGTTATTTGTAGCCTCTAATCTGTCAACTCTTATCCCTAGGGTTCTTAATCTAGCCTGCAGCATATTGCCTTGGTTGGTATCAACGCTTTTTTTTGTAAATAACCTTTCTTTTACTAGGTGAGCTGAAACAGCAGGAATATTTCCAAAATATTTATCAATTAGAAATATAAAATCTATATCAGCTTTTATCAAGATACTCATCATCACCGTGGCTAATTCAACATCTCCTGAAATCATGCTCTTTTTTATTTTCTTTGTAAAAATAAGTTGAAGAATTTCTGTGACGTTGGTGTGTATTTCAAAATTTGGAGAAGCAACTTCTTTAAAAGAAATTCTTTTATGATCTTCTTCAAGTTGAACATGAATTTTTTTATGACCTTTTAATGCTAGAACAAAATTAATGGGGTAAATGCTATAAAGCGAACTTCTTGAATTAGGAGAAGCTTCTTCTATATCATTTAAAAGATTAGATAAAATTTGACTAAGACTATTTTCCATATGCAACATGAATAGCTACGATGCCATTAAGTAAATTATAAAACTTACACTTTTTAAATCCTGCCTCAACAACCATTTCTTGAAGAGCCTCTTGTCCGGGATGCATTCTGATTGACTCTGCTAGATATTTATAACTTTCTGAGTCATTGGCAAGCATCGCTCCAAGCTTTGGCAATATATTAAATGAGTACCAGTCGTAAACTTTTGAAAATAATGGGTTGATAGGTTTAGAAAATTCTAAGATAAGCAATCTACCATCTTCCTTAAGACATCTTCTCATTTCCTTAAGACCTTTTTCTTTATCAGTGAAATTCCTCAAACCAAAACCAATAGTAATTAAGTCAAAGGTGTTATCCGCAAAAGGAATTGTTTCCCCGCTTAACTGACAAAAATGCGTATTAGATGAAAAGCTCTCATTTATGGCTCTATTTCTTCCCTCAGCCAACATATCCATATTAATATCTGACATATAGATTTCTGTACTGGGATATTCTTTAGCTATTAGTTTAGCTATATCGCCTGTACCACTGGCAATATCAAGAACAGTGTCATGATCAGAAACCCCAGCAAGCTCAACAAGAATTTTTTTCCATAATCGGTGCATTCCCATCGACATTGCATCATTCATAACATCATAGCTTCCAGCTACTGAAGTAAAAACCTCCCCAACATGAGCACTTTTATCTTTTGCGTCTACTTCTGTGAAGCCAAAATGAGTTTTTTTATTCATCTTCCTCTCTATCTCTAAATTTAATAAAATTATTGTATCTGCTTTGGTTTATTTCTCCATTAATTAGTTTTTCTGTCACATGACATCCGTCATTATTAATATGATTACAGTCGTTAAATTTGCAATGCCTTGAAAATTCGTAAATTTCCGAGAAACCTTTGATAATATCTTTATCATCCCATCCAGTTATATAGAGATCTCGAACACCTGGAGAATCAATAATTTTTGTGTCGTTATCAATTTCATAAAGCGTAGAGATGGATGTGGTATGAACGCCTTGGTTATTAGAAAGAACATTTGTTTTAATATCTTTACCAGTCAAGGATGTCGTTAGAGTTGATTTCCCAGCTCCAGAGTTACCTACAAAAACAACACATTTACCCTTTAAATAATCAGAGACCTGACTAAGGTTTTGATTACTTTTTGCTGAAATATCAATGAAATCAATTTTAAGATTTTTATAGATTTCTAGCTTAGTTAGATATTCTTCATTTTGAACTAGGTCAATTTTATTATTAATAATGAATGGAGTTATATTAGATAAGTTAGCAGTTAAAACCCACTTATCAATAAAATCAGTACTTGTCTTGGGCTCGGGTGTAACAAGAATACCTACATGAGTTACATTGGCAGCAACAACCTTAGATTTTAAGACCTCTTTTTTTTCTAAAATAGAAAATCTTGGCTCTCTTGAGAGAATTAATCCTTTTATTTTTTTGCTATCTTGGATTATTTCAATATTAACAATATCTCCAACTACTACATCTTTTATGGCAATACAGCTTATATCTGCCTCTTTGGTTCGCACCAAGCAGCTATTAGAGTAGAATTCTATTACCAACCCAGTTTGAACTTTTTCCATATAAAGCACAAAATACACTAAAGGAAGGAATATAAAAAGTTATGAAGAGCCAACAATCAAGAGAAAACTTAATTTGGATAGATCTAGAGATGACTGGATTAGATCCAGAAAAAGAAAGAATCATAGAAATAGCCACTTTAATAACCGACTCTCAACTAAATATTTTAGCTGAAGGTCCAAACATTATTGTCAGCCAACCGAAATCCCTGCTTGAGGGAATGGATGACTGGAATCAAAATCAGCATGGATCTTCTGGCTTGATTGACTCTGTAAAGAAAAGTGCAGTAACAGAGCAAATGGCAGAAATTGAAACCCTTGAATTTATTTCTAAATATGTAGGGCAAAATCAATCACCTATGTGTGGCAACACTGTTTCGCATGACAGACGTTTCTTAATTAAGTACATGCCCCGATTAGAATCTTATTTTAATTACAGACATATTGATGTCTCTTCGTTTAAAGAGGTTGCGGTTAGGTGGATGAATGAAGCTCAGGTTTACGAGAAACATGGTTCACATAGAGCTATGGGAGATATTAAGGATTCAGTGGGCGAGCTTAAGTTCTATAAAAATTTATTCTTGCCAGAAGGGTAGCTAATCAGAGCTATTAATAGGATGAATATTTAGAGGGATTGGACTAATTTTATTTTTATTTTCCTTAATCTTTGCCTCACCAGATTCCTGGACCTCATCTATCCTTATTATTGAATTAATCGGTATATAGCTTCTCTCAACTTTTGCGAATTCATTCTTAAGTTTTTCAGCAGCAGGATCAACAACTAGCTGTTTATCCTTGTTAAATATATAATCCTCAACTTCAATAAAACCGTACATTTCACTTTGATATATCTGATTAGCAAAAACCTCATAGATTTCGCCAAGCTGCATAAAAATTATCTTGTAAACACTCTTTATTTTCATAATACTTAATTATATGGGAACAAAACTTTATATTAAAACTTACGGATGTCAAATGAATGAATATGACTCCGAAAAGACAGTAGATATCCTTAAAGAGAAGAGAGGGGTTGAGGTTACAACCAATATAGAAGAAGCAGATATCATCTTATTAAATACATGCTCCATAAGAGACAAAGCAGAAGCAAAGGTATTTTCTGAACTAGGTAGATTAAATAAACTTAAAGAAAAAAATCCTAATCTAAAAATTGGAGTCGGGGGCTGTGTCGCAACTCAAGAAGGACTTAATATTAAAAAAAGAGCTCCTTATGTAGACCTAATATACGGACCACAAACTCTTCATAGAGTGTCAGATCTTTTAGACATTGACCAAAGCAAAGGTATTAAGGCAATAGACATTACTTTTCCAATAGAAGAAAAATTTGATTCACTGCCCTCTCCAACCTCAGCAGGTCCTTCAAGTTTTGTTGCAATAATGGAAGGGTGTTCTAAATATTGTTCTTTCTGTGTTGTTCCTTATACCAGAGGCGATGAGGTGAGCAGAAAGCCTGAGCAAATCTTCGATGAAGTTGCTAGGCTTGCAGAGCAAGGCGTTTCAGAAATTACATTTATTGGTCAGAATGTTAACTCATACAAAATGCCCTATAAGAACAGAATTCTCAGACTTTCAGATCTAATAGAAATCATTAGCCATATAGATGGAGTAGAAAGAATAAGGTTTACAACATCTCACCCCCTCGACATGACTGATGATCTTATTGACGTATATCAATACGTACCTCAACTTGTAAGTCAGCTCCACCTCCCCGTTCAATCTGGATCTAATAAAATTTTAGAAAAGATGAAAAGAAATTATACGGTTGATATTTTTACAGATGCGCTGGAGAGGATTAGATCTCATAGACCAGATCTAAGAGTATCCTCTGATTTCATAGTTGGGTTTCCAGGCGAGACAGAAAAAGATTTTAACGACACTATGGATTTAGTGAATCAAATAAAATTTGATTCCTCTTACAGTTTTATTTATTCAAAAAGGCCAGGCACCCCTGCTTCAAAATTAGAAGACAATACCCCAATGTCTGAAAAAAAAGAAAGGCTGGATGTTCTCCAAGCACAACTAAATAAACATCACAAAGAGCATAGTATGAGCATGATAGGCTCAATACAAAGATGTTTAGTTACCGGCTTATCAAAGAAAAGTGCAAATCAGCTTCAAGCAAGAACAGAATGCAATAGAGTTGTTAATTTTGACTTCCAAAATATTGGTTTTATAGGTAAATTAGTAGATATAAGTATTGATGAGACTTTTTCTTATTCATTGCTAGGCACATTGCATAACTCAACAGGACAAAATTAACTTTTAATGCAAGAAATACAAACCGCTCTTAAGAACATTTCCTTAAAACCATCAAGCGCAGACAGAATAGCAATTTTTGTTGGTGAGCTTAATGGAAATCTAAAACTCATTGAAAAAACATTCTCAGTAAAAGTTTTTCACAAAGGCAGCCAAATTAATATTACCGGTAGTGATCAAAATATTAAGCATGCCTCTGATGCTATTCTGGATTTATATAACCTAACAAAGAAGAACATTGAGCTTACTAAAGAAGCGGTTCATTTAACTATCCAGTCTCATTTAAATCTAAGTCTTGCCAGACATAGCAAAGAAGATATCCAAAAGACTGAAATCAAGATACAGACACCAAAAAAAATTATTAGGGCAAGAGGCAAAAATCAACAAGACTACATGAGAAGAATTTCAAAATATGAACTAAATTTTGGAATTGGCCCGGCTGGAACTGGCAAGACATATATAGCAGTAGCCGCTGCAGTAGATGCATTATTAACTGATAAGGTTCAAAGAATAATTTTGATTAGGCCTGCTGTAGAGGCTGGAGAAAAGCTCGGGTTTCTTCCAGGAGACATGTCACAAAAAGTAGATCCATATTTAAGACCACTATATGACGCCCTATATGAAATGGTCGGAGCTGATAGAGTGAGTAAATTGATTGAAAAAGAAGCTATTGAAATTGCTCCCTTGGCCTATTTAAGAGGTAGAACTTTAAATAATTCATTTATCATTATGGATGAAAGTCAAAATACAACAGTTGATCAAATGAAAATGGTTCTAACTAGAATGGGCTTTGGCTCTTATGCTGTAATCAACGGAGATCTTACGCAAACAGATTTACCAAAGCATATAACCTCAGGATTAGATCATGTCATGCAGGTCCTAGAAGAAACTAAAGGTATAGGCTTTACTGAATTTTCCTCCCAAGATGTTGTCAGACATCCTTTGGTAAGGAAAATTATTGATGCTTATCAGGCATTTGAAGAAAAAATAGCTAAGTGAGTCTAGTAATATCTTTTCAGGAGGGCTTTTCAATAAATGAAAGTCTGTCAAAAAAACTTCAAGACATAACCAAACTTATCTTTGCTGAAGAAAAAGAGGCAGAGGAAAGTTCAATAAACTTAAGAATTCTGGGCAATCCCGAAATACAAGAACTTAATAAACAGTTCAGAGATAAAGATAAAACAACCAATGTACTATCTTTTGTGAATGATGATATCTCAATAGAAAAGACAAACAATATTGGTGATATAGCTATTAGTTACGACTTTGTATTGCAAGAGGCTAAAGAAGAGCATAAAAATTTTGAGGACCACCTAATTCACATGTTAGCTCATGGTGTATATCATATATTAGGTTATGATCACGAAGATGATGCCATGGCGAACACAATGGAATCTAAAGAAATAAGCATATTAGAAAAGTTACATATTAAAAACCCATATAATTGAGAAATGAATAAAAAATCAGAAAACGAAGATAGTCACCCTCCATCGGGAATTTTAACCAGAGTAAAAAAATATTTTAGAAATCCCTTCTTTATAAAAACACAGTCTGTTTCAGAGATAACAGATTTTTTAAAAGATGCAGTGGATCTAAACATTATCGACAAAGAAGCCGAATCAATAGCTAACAAGGCAATAAGGCTTGGTAAAACAACAATTAAAGAAATAATGGTACCTAAGGTAGATATGGTAACTATAAGCCTAGGAGAGCAAACTAGCGTGATCATAGAAAGGATTATTGAATCAGGCCATTCAAGGTATCCTGTTTTAGGTGATGAGAGAGATGAAGTTATGGGAATTCTTCTAGCGAAGGACATTCTTCCTAAAATAGTATCCGGTAATAATAATTTTAATGTACTTGAAATGCTTAGAGAGCCAAATATCGTTCCAGAAACAAAAAAAGCAGATTCTTTACTTGAGGAATTTAAAAAGGATAGATCTCATTTAGCAGTTGTAATAGATGAATATGGATCAATATCAGGTTTGGTTACAATTGAAGATATATTAGAAGAGCTAGTAGGCGAAATTGAAGATGAGCACGATGTTGATGAAGAGGAGATAGTAAGAATTTCTGATGGTATTTATTCTGCTGATGCCAAGGTAGAAATTGAAGAATTTATAGAATTCTTTGAATTAAAAATCGATCCAATGGGCATAGATGCTGAGACCCTTGGAGGGTTTATTATTAGCCAATTTGGCATACTCCCAAGTGTTGGAGATAAGCTTAAAGTTGAAAGCTTAAATATTGAAATCACTCACGCAGATAAAAGAAAAATCGATAAGGTTTCAATAACAAAAACTTGATGCAAATAAAGAGATATTTAACTCCTTTTATATTTGGTTTAATTGGCATATTATCGTTTGCGCCCTTCTCTATTAAGCCCTTAATTTTTCTATCTTATGCCTACCTTATTAATGGGCTTTTAAGAAATAACAAAGATTCATTTAACAAATTACTTTACTGGTCTATAGGCCATTGGGGATTTGGAATGTCCTGGTTAATAGTAAGCGTTTACTATTATGGTAATACAAACATAGCAGTCTCTTTACTAATATTTTTATTACTTATTGCCATCCTTACATTAGTATTTTCAGCCCCATTATTACTTCTAAAAATCAACTTATTTAACAATTTGACCTATAGAAATTTCTATACTATTTTATATGTAAGTAGCATATTTATTCTCAATGAATGGTCAATGTACTCTTTGTTAAATGGAGTTCCTTGGCTCATACCTGGGATAATATTTTTAGATACAATTAGCCAATCTATCTTTCCCATTTTGGGCGTCGCCGGTGGTTCATATATTATTTATATAGCGTCAACTATTCTAGGATTGTCGTGGAAAAAAAATAAGAAGATTTCAGCTATAACGCTAGGATTTATTTTCCTATTATTGATACCTGTTTCTGACGAGCCAATAGATAAACATACCCCTTTAAATATTTCTATAATTCAGCCCTCAACAGATCCATTTTTAAAATATGAAAACAGCTATAAAGAAAAGATTGAAAATAATCTCATAAGACTAAGTGAGGAGATTGATAAGAATACAGACTTGGTAATTTTTCCTGAGGCTGAGCTTCCTTATGCATTTGAAAGCAGAGAGTTTTCATTATTTAGAGATAAATTAGTAAACTCAAAAACTATTATTTCTGGGTCATGGCATTTTGAGGGCAGTAAGTTATTTAATTCAATGGTCAATCTTAAGACTAATCAAATATATAACAAACAGCATCTAGTCCCATTTGGAGAATATATACCGTTTATTCCATCCTTACGCGGCTTGATAGATTTCTTTGATATGCCCATGTCCAATGTTAGTCATGGCACAGATAACCAAGCTAATATAGATTTTACTCACAATAAGAAAAAATACACCATTTCACCTTTAATTTGCTATGACATAGCTTTTGGAAATACAGTACGAAAAAGCAACATAAGTTCTAATTTTATTATTAATATAAGTAACGATACTTGGTTTGGTAATTCTATAGGTCCATATCATCACCTATCAATAGCTAGAGTAAGAGCTTTAGAGAATGATAAGTGGATAATTAGAGCAACTAATGATGGATTTTCAGCAGTTATATCTAATAAAGGAACAATTGTTGATAAACTAGACAAGGGCGTATCCGGAGTATTAAACAGTTCAATAGATATAACCTACAATCCTCCTACGGCTTATACGACAGGAGGTTATGACATGCCTTATTACCTTGCTCTAATGTTAGTTTTTATATCAGTTATAATAAATTTATGTATCAAAAGACGTTCATAATTTTTTTCTTAAGCATTTCACTTAATCTTGTTTCCTCAGAGATTGCTTTAGAAATAGATATATCAGAGCAAAGACTCTATGTAATGAAGGATAATGGTGTTATATCCAGTTATCCAATCTCATCTTCTGAATATGGCGAAGGCAGCACGGCAAATTCGTTCAAAACACCCCTAGGAGATCACGTTATAAAAGAAATGATAGGCGATGGAGCCAAAATTAATACTATTTTTAAATCTAGGATTAATACTTCAAGACAAGCTGAGATTATTGACCATCCTCTAGATTCAGATGATGACTATGTAACATCAAGAATAATGTGGCTAGACGGCATAGAACCAGGTATTAATAAGGGGAAGGGGATAGATTCATTCAATAGATACATATACATCCACGGAACTCATGAGGAGGGCTTAATAGGCCTAAAGGCATCTCATGGCTGCATAAGAATGTTTAATTTAGATGCTATTGAGCTTTTTAATGTCGTAAAAAAAGGGACAAAAGTTCAAATAAGAACTTAGCCCCTTTTATTAAGTATTTTTCCTAGAAATTATTAGCTACAGATGATTTCTCAAAACTTAATCTTTCTCTTCTATCATCCTTAGATGGTGCATCAGTAAGTTTTCCGCCTTTTTCAGCTAACTCAATCAATAGACTACTTGCAGTAAATACATCGCTTCCAGTCAGATCTTTGTATTTAGCTAGTTTTTCTAATACAACATCTAGACCCATAGCATTTGCATGATGCATTGGACCACCTCTCCAAATAGGGAAGCCATAACCATTTATATAAACAACATCTATATCAGCAGCTCTCTGGGCTACTCCTTCCGACAAGATATCAGCTCCTTCGTTAATTAAGGCAAGCATACATCTATCTACGATCTCTTCATCTGATATCTCTCTTCTAGTAAATCCATTTTCAGATGATATTCTTTTATATATTGATTCATTTTCTGGAGCAGGGTTTGGAGCTCTAGATCCTTCAGAATAATTATAGTAACCCTTTTGATTTTTCTGACCGAACCTATCTTGCTCACAAAGCTCATCACCAATTTTTGCATGCAAAGGTGATGCCATGCCACCAAGCTTTCTCGCTCTCCATCCCAAATCAAGGCCTATTAAATCCATCGTTCTAAAGGGACCCATATTTAAACCAAATGACTCCATTGCCTGATCTACTTGATGAGGCAGGGCGCCTTCAAGAAGAAGCATATTAGCCTGAGCTGTATAACCAAAAAACATTCTGTTACCAATAAATCCAGGAGCATTTAATGAAACAACAGCTGCCTTTTTAAGCTTCTTACTAACAGACATTACCGTTGCCAATGCTTCATTAGAAGTTTGATCTCCTCTAACAACCTCGAGTAGTTTCATTATATTTGCTGGACTAAAGAAGTGAGTACCCACTACGAGCTCAGGCCTACTTGTAGAGTTAGCTATAGAATCTATATCAAGTCCAGAAGTATTACTTGCGAGGATTGCTCCTGGCTTAACAGCCTCATCAAGAGATTTAAAAATCTTTGTTTTTAGTTCAAGATTTTCATAAACTGCCTCAATGACAATGTCACAATCATGAACGTCATTGTAGTCAAGACTTGAAGTCACTAACCCAAAAACAAAATCTTTTTGCTCCGCAGTCATTCTTCCTCTATTAACCATAAATTCATAATTTTTCTCAATTACTGAGATCCCTCTTTTAAGGTTGTCAGCATCTTGATCAATTATATGAACAGGTATTCCAGCATTAGCAAAGCACATTGCTATTCCGCCTCCCATTGTTCCTGAACCTATAATTCCTGCTTTTTTGATATCCATAATAGGCGTATCTTTTGGTATATCTGATACCTTAGACGCAGCTCTCTCTCCAAAGAATATATGGATCATTGCCTCACGCTGAGGATGAACTAAACATTCTATAAAATACTCAGTTTCTTTTCTTAGACCTTCATCAAAATCATCAAGATTAATAGCAGCTTCTACACATTTAATAATTTGACCAGGAGCGAATTGACCTTTTCTTGATTTTGCAGTCATTGCTTGAGCTTCAACTAAAATATTTTCATTGCCTCTAGCCTCTATTACTTTGTCATTTAAGTCTCTTACTAGAGGATGAGAGTCTGTACTTGCAGCCTTTTCTTTAATAAATGTAATGGAATCTTCGACAACATTGTCTGATAAAGAGTCAACGATGCCTAAAGATAGAGCTTTTTTAGCCGGTACATGAGCTCCTGATAGCATTATTTTTAAGGCTTCAGCAGGCCCAACGAGTCTCGGGAGTCTCTGTGTGCCACCAGCTCCAGGCAAAAGGCCTAAATTAACTTCAGGTAAGCCAACAAACGCCTGGTTTGAAGCAATTCTGTAGTTACAACATAAAGCTGTTTCTAAACCACCGCCTAAAGCAAGCCCATTTATAGCTGCAACTACTGGTTTTGAACAATATTCTAATTTTTTAAATACTTCAGCAAGTCCATGTCCTTCGCCAGAACCGCCAAACTCAGAGATATCTGCGCCAGCTATAAAGGCACGACCATTTCCGGTAAGAACAACCCCTACTACCGAGCTATCTGCTTCAGCTTTAGCAAGACCTTCATATAATCCGGCCCTAACACCATCACTTAATGGGTTAACAGGTGGATTATCAACCGTTAATAGAGCAACACCGTCTCTCACTTCGTATAAAACTGTACCTTTCAATTTAAACTCCTAATAGAAATAGGTGTGAATTATACATAAAAAGAGGGGTATTTTTAATTAATGTGCTTATTTTAGACATCTAAATAATTTATTTTATCATTTATATTGATAATTAATTATAAGTATATACAATAATGCTATCGACGTTCTTACCCCTATGAGAATTTGTTGGTACACACGAATTATATGGAGGGTTTCTACCCTCCATTATTAACAAAAGGTTTTTTATGAAAAAATATATAGATAATTTAGAAGTAATTGCTTTAATGGGCATTTTTATTTCATCACTTGTTGCCATTACACCTATCACATAAGATATTAAGAAATTATCATATATAATATGCATATGAAAAAATTACTTCTTATTCTTTGTTTTGCACCATTTTACTCTGAAGCTTGCTCAGATCTTCTTGATACTGAGATGAGATTGCTAGATTCTGCTGAAACAAAAAACTTATGCGAGTTTGAGGGCAAGGCGATGCTAGTTGTAAATGTTGCTAGCAGATGTGGGTATACATACCAATACGCAGAACTTCAAAATCTGTATAAAAAATATGAAGATGAAGATTTTGTAGTCATAGGAGTTCCTTCAAGAGATTTTCTTGGACAAGAGCTAGCAGACGAAGGTGATGTTAAAGAATTCTGTTCAACAGAATACGGTGTAACATTTCCAATGTTTGCTACTACAAAGGTTAGAGGAAGGAAGGCACATCCTTTTTATAAAAAATTAAGAAAAGAATCTGGAGTTCAGCCATCGTGGAACTTCAACAAATACTTAATTTCTAAAGATGGAAGTATAGTTTCAACATACGGAAAAAATGTTGAGCCCAATGCTCCTGCGTTAATCGCAGATATTGAAAAACTTTTATAGTTTTATTTAGAAATCAAAACAACACTTGGCTTATTAAAAGCAAAGATTCCGTTATCAACCACTCCAGGTATTGTATTTAGCAAACTTTCTAGCTCTATAGGGTCGGATATATCAATTTCTCTAACATCAAGGATTTGATTGCCTTGATCTGTAGTAAATCCTGCCCTGTATTCAGGAACCCCTCCCATTGAAACTATTCTTCTAGCTACTAGACTTCTACTTTCTGGGATTACCTCGACTGGAAGAGGGAAGGCTCCAAGTTTTGTAACTATTTTTGAATCATCTACTATGCATATAAATTCTTTTGCAGCAGAAGCTACTATTTTTTCTCTTGTGTGTGCTCCGCCACCGCCTTTGATAAGCTCTCTATTAGGAGCAACTTCATCAGCACCATCAATATAAAAAGCAATTTCACTAATATCATTTAAGTTAAATACCTCTATACCATTCTCACTCAGTAGTCTTGATGAAGCCTCAGAGCTTGAAACAGCACCAGCAAAATTATTTCTTAAGTCTTTTAATTCTTCAATAAAAAAATTTACAGTCGAGCCCGTACCTATTCCAAGAATCATCTCGGGATGTAATTTATCTTTAATATAATCTATTGCTTGTTTAGCAACATTTATCTTTGAGCCACTCATGCAGTTATAATACTTGAAAATAATAATAGATATATAAATTGAGATTAAAAATAAAAAAGACAGGTAATTTTAAGCATTCAAAAAAATACCTAGAGCTAATTAATAATTCATCTGTTTACGATGTAGCAATAAATACGCCTATTACTTTTGCACCTAATATATCCTCAAAAGAAGGTAATAAAATTTTTCTAAAACGTGAAGACCTTCAGCCTGTTTTTTCTTTTAAGAATAGGGGTGCGTATAACAAGATAGTTAATTTAACAAAAGTTCAAAAGGACAAAGGAGTTGTCGCAGCTTCAGCAGGAAATCATGCCCAAGGTGTTGCTAGTGCATGTAAGAAATTAAAGATTGTTTGCCTAATAGTTATGCCAGTAACAACGCCTGAGATAAAAATAAAAGCTGTAAAAAGGTTTGGTGCCAAAATAATCCTTCATGGAGATAACTATGATCAAGCTGTAAAAGAGGCCTTAAGCTTATCAAAGAAAAAGAAATTAGCTTTCGTACATCCGTTTGACGATCCTTTAACAATTGCTGGTCAAGGAACAATTGGCAAAGAGATTTTAGAAGATAAAGAAAACTTTGACGTAGTTTTTGTTCCCGTCGGGGGAGGCGGTATCTTAGCTGGAGTTTCTGCTTGGATTGCTCAAAATTCAAAAAATGTAAAAGTTATAGGAGTAGAGGTTGAAGATTCTGCTTGTTTTACAGAGGCTGTAAAAGCTAATAAAAGAGTTACTCTGAAAGAGGTTGGTCTTTTTGCAGATGGTGTCGCAGTTGCTCAAGTTGGAAAAAATAACTTTGACGTAGCTCAAGAATGTGTGGATGAGGTCATTACCGTAAGCGTTGATGAGGTATGTGCAGCTGTTAAAGATATCTTTGAAGATACTAGAGTGCTCTCTGAGCCAGCAGGTGCACTAGCCTTAGCCGGTTTAAAGGTGTATTCAAAGAAGGTAAAAAATAAATCGTTAATTGCAATTAGTTCTGGGGCCAATGTAAATTTCCAGAGAATGAGCTTTATCGTCGATAGATCAGAGCTAGGTGAAAACAGAGAAAAAATACTAAGTATTAAGATACCTGAAATAGCCGGTAGCTTTTTAACCCTATGTAGAATGTTTGCCAATGCCCAGATTACAGAATTTAATTATAGAAAATCCAATTCAAAAGATGCATTTGTGTTGGTGGGAATTAGGACTAAAACAGAAAAATCATTCAACACACTAAAACAAAAATTAAAGAAATCAGAATTTACTTTCACTGATTTTACTAGAAATGAGATCTCAAATGATCACTTGAGGCATATGGTTGGCGGAAGAAGTAATAGTGAGTTCGGCGAAGGCAATAACGAAAGAATTTTTAGAGGTGAGTTTCCTGAGAAACCAGGAGCCCTTCTTTCATTTTTAGAAAACTTTGGTAGCAAAAGAAATATCTCTCTTTTCCATTATAGAAATCTTGGTTCTGCGTTTGCGAAAATATTAATTGGTATTGAAGATCAAGAAAAAGATAAATCTAAATTGATAAAGCATTTAGATAAGTCTGGAACAACTTTTACGGAAGAAACTTCGAATAAGGCTTATAGGGATTTCTTAAAATAAGATTCTAGAATTTAAGTCTGAATTTAATAGAGAAAAGCTCATCGCTCGGATTCTGCCAAGGACTTTTTAAAATACTCGACGTGCCTCTATCAGTCTCGTCATCATAATCATCACCACCTTTTGAATAGACTACAAATAGGTATGAGAGAGGAGCTATTTCGTACTTATACCTTAATTGGAATGAAGCAATGCCCTTGGTGAATGACTTAACTTCATTATTGCTCTGTCTTAAATAACCATTAGTATCCGATGCAAGGCTTCTGGGATTGTCAGCTTGCAATGCTACAAATTGACTCTTTACTCTGATTTCATGCTTATTGCCTTTAAACCAGTTCATATCTATTGAAATAGTTTTTTGTGAAAGATCGTATGTTGCTAGATTGTTGCTATCTATCCAATTTAACCATTCACTTTCTTCTTTAATCCTAAATTGAGTGTTAATTTTTATGAAATCATTTGGAAAAAAAGATCCAGCAATTTTAAAGAATTTTTTATGGTTCCCTTTGGAATCCCATGTATCGTATTTATCCGATCTATCAAAGCTAACTCTCCAATCGTACGTCCAAAATTTATAGTTTATTGCTTCATAATCAGCTGTAATACTTATTTTATTTTTTACTTTTACATATGAATAGATTTCATCTTTTCTTGTAATGGTTGTATTTTTCCCCGACGACTTAAACCCAAAATCTAACTTAACTGCTGATGTATCTTTAAATGCAATTTCATTTCTTTGGTCAATACGTATTGGATTTGAATT
>Ga0209384_1000905_pt1 | contig 16680 bp, 13 predicted proteins | sample CoawatmetaG05DNA_FD_187511 | JGI IMG/M metagenome (GOLD analysis project Ga0209384, IMG submission 187511) | Marine microbial communities from the West Antarctic Peninsula - Coastal water metaG058-DNA (SPAdes) (version 2) | ecosystem: Environmental > Aquatic > Marine > Coastal ... | reverse complement strand
TCTTTTTGTGCGTCCATTTAAATCTGGCATGGTGATATCTCTATATTTAGAGGGATTTAAAGTAAGGTATATTTTACGTTTTTCTTTTACAAAGTCACCCGCTTCTGGTGTTTGTTCTATCACAGATTTTTTTGGATACTCAGGATTAAAGCTAGTACTATCGATAATTTTATAGTCTAAATCCAATTCTTTTAATTCTCTCTCAACAGCATCTATAGTTAATTTTTGTAAATCGGGAACTTGTATTTTTTGATCGTGATTTGTAATAACTCCCAACCAATATTTCAAAACAAAAACTAGCAATAATAACCCAACAATAGCAATTGCTATTTGAATAAAAAAAGTTTTACTTTTTAAAAACTGAAACAAACTCATAATCATTTTTTTAATCCTACAAATATATAAAAACTAAACGTTGCTGATTCTATTTATATTTTGATAAATTTGTTTTATTATTTTTTAGAAAATGAAAAAAAATATTGCCATAATAATGGGTGGTTATTCATCCGAAGTAAACATTTCGATAAAAAGCGGAAACGTAGTATACAACTACCTAAACAAAGAAAAATACACCCCTTTTAGAGTGCTAATTTTGAAAGAAAAGTGGGTTGTTTTAGATGCTGCAAAAAATGAGTATTTGATTGATAAAAACGATTTTTCGTTTGAACTTAATGGCAAGCATGTTGTATTTGATTGTGTTTTTAACGCGATTCACGGCGCACCCGGAGAAAACGGACAAATATTAGCGTATTTAGATCTCATCAATTTAAAGCATACTTCTGCCCCATTTTATCAAATGGCCTTAACCTTTAACAAAAGAGACACTTTAAGCGTGTTAAAAACATACGGCATTAAAGCTGCAACTTCGTTTTATTTAAATAAAGGGGATGTAATTCATATTGATGAAATCATTGAGAAAGTTGGTTTGCCTTGTTTTATAAAACCAAACAATGCCGGTTCTAGCTATGGAATTTCGAAAGCGCATGCGCACAAAGATATTTTACCTGCCATCGAAATTGCTTATAAAGAGGATTCACAAATTTTAATTGAATCTTTTTTAGACGGTATAGAAGTTTCCGTAGGTGTTATTCAATATAAAGGAAAAACAGAAGTATTGCCAATTACCGAAATAGTTTCAGAAAATGATTTTTTTGATTACCAAGCAAAATACGAAGGAAAATCAAAGGAAATTACACCTGCAAGAATTTCTAAATCTCAAAAAAAGAAAGTAGAAGAAGTGGCTAAAAAGATATATGAAATTTTAAATATATCTGGTTTTTCAAGAGCTGAATTCATTTTTGTAGATGAAGAACCTTATTTCTTAGAAATAAATACAGTACCTGGTTTAACTGAAGAGAGTATTTTGCCTCAACAAGCAAAAGCAGCAGGAATTTCTTTAGCAGCATTATTTGAAAATGCAATTGAAACAGCTATAAATTAACAATCACAAATTCATGAATTCATGAATTCGTGGAAAATCAAATAAATAATGAAAAGAGCAATTTTTCCAGGATCTTTTGATCCAATAACCTTAGGTCATTTTGATATTATAGAAAGAGGTGTTAAACTTTTTGATGAACTAATTATTGCTATTGGCATCAATGCCGATAAAAAGTATATGTTTTCTCTACAAGAGCGCAAACAATTTATTGAAGCTTGTTTTGGTCACAATCCAAAAATAAAAGTAGTAGCTTATGAGGGATTAACAGTTCATTTCTGCCAAAAAAATGATGTTAACTTTATTTTGAGAGGACTCCGAAATCCTGCAGATTTTGAGTTTGAAAAAGCAATTGCACACACAAATAGAGATTTAGCGCCCATAGAAACTGTCTTTTTATTAACTGCTGCGAGTACATCGTACATTTCATCTTCTATCGTGAGAGATGTGATAAGAAATAATGGCGATTACACCAAATTAGTGCCCAAAACAGTGCGAATTAAAGAATGAATTTTATGAAAAAGAATTTATTATTTAGCCTACTTATTTTTATTTTTTCTTGCAATAACTCCTCAAAAAACAAAATAGACTTTACTACGAAATTCGAAATAACTGAAGGTAAAGAAACGCCAGAATACACTGAATTAATTGAGTTTTATGAAAATTTAGCAGAAGAATATTCACAAATATCCCTGTTTTCTTTTGGGCAGACAGATTCAGGTGAACCGCTACATCTAGTGGTTTATAATAAAGAAGAAATTTATAATGTAAAAGACATTACAAATTCCAAAAAAAATAGAATTTTAATAAACAACGGAATTCACCCAGGAGAATCTGACGGTATCGATGCCTCTATGATGCTATTAAGAGATATTGTGCAGAGCGATTCTCTTCAGAAAAAATATAAAAATTCATTAATTGCAGTAATTCCGGTGTATAATATTGGTGGTGCTTTAAATAGGAATTCGCACACAAGAGCTAATCAAAATGGACCAATTTCTTACGGGTTTAGAGGCAATGCTAGAAATTTCGATTTAAATAGAGATTTTATCAAACAAGACACCAAAAACGCAGCAGCCTTTGCTGAAATTTTTCACACTGTAAATCCTGATATTTTTATTGACAATCATGTTAGTAATGGTGCTGACTATCAATATGCAATTACGCATTTATTTACCCAACATAATAAATTAGGTGGTAATTTAGGTCTGTTTTTAGAAAATGAAATGCGACCTGAAATTGAGAAATCGTTAAAAGAAAAAGACATAATAATTACGCCGTATGTAAATGTCTGGGGCACTAAACCAGAGGATGGGTTTTCTCAATTTTTCGATTCACCGAGGTATTCTACAGGATACACAACCTTGTTTCATACACTGGGTCTAATGGTCGAAACCCACATGTTAAAACCTTATAAAATGCGCGTTGAACAAACGTATGAACTCCTGTTTTCTGCGTTAGATTTTACCGAAAAAAAATCAAAAAAAATCAAAAGTCTTCGAAAAAAGGCAGTTCAAGAAATTTTAAAGAACAAAACCTATCCTATTTCTTATACTCTTGATAAAGAAGATCCGACAAGACTAAATTTTAAAGGATTTGAGGGCAGCTATATTGATAGTAAAGTTACTTCTGGAAAACGATTGTTTTACGATACCTCAAAGCCCTTTGAAAAGGAAATAAAATACTATAACAACTTTCTGCCTCAAAAACAAATCAACATTCCGAAAGCATACCTTTTACAAAAAGGTTGGCATAAAATTATAAACAGGTTAGAAAATAATCGCATCACATTTACTCGTCTTAAAAAAGATACCACAATAACTGTGGAGGTAAATTATATTACAGATTACGAAACAAGGAAAACTGCTTATGAAGGACATTATTTGCATTATAATACCGAAGTTTCCAAAACTACCAAAAAAGTTAGTTTTAAAACTGGTGATTTATATATTTCAACAAATCAAAATGGAATTCGGTACCTGTTAGAGACCTTAGAAGCAGAAGCCACCGATTCCTTTTTTAATTGGAATTTTTTCGATACCATCTTACAACAAAAAGAGGGCTATTCTGCATATGTTTTTGAAGATAAGGCCTCCGCATTTTTAGCCAACAATCCCAGAATCGAAAAACTCTTTGACGAAAAACTTAAAGCTGATAAAGTCTTTGCCAATAGCACAAGAGCACAATTAGACTTTATTTATAAACAAACAGCTCATTATGAGCCTGCCCATTTACGTTTACCTGTCTTTAAACTCTTTTAAATAAAAACTATTTTTCTAGTGTTAAGTAAGTTCAAAAAATAAATATTGACCCTTAGACGAAGGTTTACAAACTAAAATTAGAAGCTGCTAATTTTATCCTAATAGCACCCGCAACAATACCGCGTATTTGCAACAACAAGCTATCGAAAGAATTCAAAATATTGAATTAGATTTAAGAACAAGTGACATTTATAAACCTGTACAGGTTGAAATAAATAATAGTAATAAAAGAGATTTTAAAAAAAATAAATCGAGAAGTATATGGACTCTTTTTAAAATATTAAAAATAAAAAATATCGACTTTAAGAACAAAAAAAAACCACTCTTAATTGTAAATATCTAAAAACTAGAATTTTAATAAAAAAACCTACAGCATATTTCTACAATAAGCAACAATATAAAATAGAAACAATCTTTCTAGTCGTTTTTTTGCCAAAAAAATCTTCATAATAAGAACTAAAACAGGTGAAATTTAACTAAATTACAAGGTGAAAAAGACCTTAATAATACTCAAAATTAAATTGCTAAAACTAAAATATGTTGCCTTTATAAGTTAAAAAAATCAAGTGCTTTATAACTTGCTATTAGTCATTAAATTTAAAAACATGAATAAGTTTGAGGAGAAAGTAACTTTGTATAAAAAATACATGGAGGATAGAGAACTAGATTATAACTCAGATTTATTAGCTGCAGTAACAAGAGGCTTAGGTCCCTGTATTTACAAGGCACATGCCGAAGCAGTTTCTGATGCTAATGAACAAGAATTAGCAACTATAAAAAATAATTTCTTAATTAAAAAATTAGGAATGTCCGATAATGAGGGCTTAGAGTCTAGCATTAAAGAGGTAATGGAAAAAATTGGAAAATCTGAAGAAAAAAAATATAGAGCAGTTGTTTACTACCTGCTTGTTAAAAAATTTAATAAAGAGTCTATTTATAAAAAATAAGAATATCTTTTTTTAAATCATCTAAAAAAATCTAACTCGTTGCGTTAGATTTTTTACATTTACAGCATATATTTTAATAATTTTTACGAATGTCGCAATTTATTAGTGTTTTTGATATGCTCAAGATTGGTGTTGGTCCATCAAGTTCTCACACCCTAGGCCCTTGGAGAGGCGCCCAACAATGGATACAGTCTTTAAAAGATGTACATCTTTTTAATGAAATAGATGGAATTAGAATCGATTTATTTGGTTCTCTATCGCTTACTGGAAAAGGACATGCAACCGATTATGCTGTTCTGTTGGGTTTAAGTGGAACAGACCCTGAGTACATCCCTATTGTTGACATTGAGAGAATCGTCAATCAAATTAAAAGTAGTAAAAAACTTCATTTTAACAGAGAGAAAGAAATTAATTTTTCAGTAGAAAATGTGGTCTTTAATAATGAGTTTCTTCCTTTTCACTCAAATGGAATGACATTTAGAGGCTTTAGTAAAGGGAAGGAAATAGCAACCGAAACCTACTACTCTATTGGTGGTGGCTTTATTGTGCAGGAGAATGATGATTTAGAAGACAAAAAAGAAATCACAAAAAATAACTTTCCATTTCCTATAAAAAGAGCACTTCAGTTAGAGAAATATTGTGAAAAAGAGAATTTATTAATTTCTGATATTGTTTTAAAAAATGAATTAGAACTGCGCTCTCCTGATGAGATTAACTTTGAATTAAACAGAATTTGGGACACGATGTTAGAGTCTATGTATATTGGTTGCCATACAGAAGGAGTCCTTCCTGGGGGATTAAATGTAAAACGCAGGTCTTTTTCTTCCCATCAAAAACTAATTAAAGATACCAGTTATACAAATCCTCAAGAATGGATTACTTCCATAAGAAGTACAGAGGTCAAATTCAGAGAAATTTTAAAATGGGTAAGTTGTTTTGCTCTTTCTGTGAATGAAGTAAATGCGGCTTTAGGTAGAATTGTCACTGCACCCACAAATGGAAGTGCCGGTGTAATTCCTGCAGTTTTGATGTATTATCTGGTCATAGAAAACCACAAAGCTGACTTTAGTCATATTAAAAAATTCTTATTAACTGCTGGTGAAGTTGGTAGTGTTTTTAAGAAAAATGCTACTATTTCCGCTGCCATGGGTGGTTGTCAAGCAGAAATTGGAGTTTCTTCTGCAATGGCGGCAGCCGCATTAACAGAGTTATTAGGCGGCACGCCAGCGCAATCTTTAGTTGCGGCAGAGATCGCAATGGAACATCATTTAGGTTTAACTTGTGATCCTATCGGAGGCTTGGTACAAATACCCTGTATTGAACGAAACGCAATGGGTGCAATTAAAGCAATTAGTGCTGCAGAAATTGCATTAGAAACAAACCCTAAAGAAGTAAAAGTTCCTTTAGACAAGGTGATTGATACCATGTGGGAAACTGCAAAAGACATGCATAAAAATTACAAAGAGACTTCAGAAGGAGGTTTGGCTGTAAATGTTGGTTTACCGAACTGTTAAAAAGCGGCCCTATTCGAGGATTGACACAAACACTTTTTATTGAAAGAAATGAAATGAGCGCAATTAAAAAAATTATTGGCTCAGAGATGTTTTTAGAAACGGCCCTTAAAACTCATTAATGCAATGTGCAAAACCGCAAAGGATAGGCACAAAAATTACAAAGAAACTTCAGAAGGTAATCTAGCTGATAATATTGGTTTATCGAACTAATAAAAAAAGTCCAAAAGCTTTTAAAGACTTTTGGACTTTCAGAAATAACTAACTAAAAAATTAATTATTTTTCAGAACTTTGAACAGCTAAATTATAAACTACTAATCCAAATCCTATTTTATTTATAGCATCACCTATGTTATAGATAATGTTTAAATCTAATCCTCCGAAAATTCCAGAATACCATCCTGGAGTTCCAGCCATATAACCAATTGGATAAATTGCCCAACCAACTAATACGAACCAACACAATGCTTTGTGTGCTGTTAATACTGCTCCACCAGCCTCTACAGCTAATTTTTTTGCAGTACCTAACCAAATATCGTATACAATTACGAAGTAAGCAATACCTGAGATAAGACCCCAAACTTGAGCATTTTCTGGGTTGATTGCTTCTCCGATATAACCGGTTACAAGCATTACCACAGATAAGAAAATTAATCTCCACATTAGAGATTTTTTTGCTCCTGCAATCTTTAATATTAAATAAAACTCAACAGCCATTAATGGAACCGTTAAGACCCAGTCAATATATCTAAAGAATGTTGGAGACTCCCCGAAAGCTGCCCAATAATCTCTCATGTAGAAATAATGTACTGCCGCAATAAAGGTAATCAAACCAGATACTAATAAAGAAATTCTCCACTTTTTATCCACGCTACTCATCGATAAAAAGAAAAAGACTGATGCTGCCATCATAGCCATACAGCCAACGAAAAATGTAAAACCAACGTAATCGTCAGTTGCCATTTTTGTAATTGATAAAAAATCCAATGATAAAGTCATATAATATAAATTTAAGTTAGTAAAAATGTTCATTGTTTACACTAGAACACTTAACAAAAATACAAAAAAAATCATAAGTTTGTAATATGAATGCATTAAAAAATTATAATTACGAAAATATTGCCCTTTATCTTACATTTTTCTTACTTTGGATTAGTATTCAGTTTGGAGAAGTGGTAGAAGATTTCTTAGCGTATGCAATGGTAATATCCATTGGTATTCTTCATGGAGCCAATGATTTATTAATTTTATCGATAAAAGATAAAAAAGAAAAATCCCTCTTAAAAAACCTTTTAATTTATATAAGTATTATCCTAATATGTTTAATAACATATTTTTTTAGTTCTTTTATTGCAATTATTTTATTTGTTTTATTGAGTGCTTACCATTTTGGAGAAGAACATCTTAGCGATAGAATAAACGTAAATTTAATTTTTAACTTTTTTTATTTTTTAGCTTACGGCCTGCTTATTTTTTCTTTACTTTTTTATCAATCTATACCTGATGTTGACTTAATTATGATAGAACTAACAGGCTTAACCTTTACTGAAAACCAAATAGAAATTACTTTATATACTAGTGGAGGATATTTATTTCTAGCAAGCTTTTATCTTTTTTTGAAGAAAGAAATTAACTACGAATTATTTTTAAAAGAACTCTTTTATTTATTATTACTCTTTCTTGTTTTTAAAACTTCTTCTTTAATACTGGGTTTTGCCATTTACTTTATTTTATGGCATTCGATACCTTCTATTATTCATCAAATAGAATTTATCTCAGAAGACTTAAATAAAAAAAGTGTTTGGCTTTATGTAAAAAAAGCAATGATTTATTGGATTATAAGTATTGTTGGACTACTAATTTTATATAAAATAGTCCCTGAAATAGATTTATTTGCAACGCTCGTTTTCGTTATTTTATTTGCAGTAACAGCGCCACATACTTGGGTGATGCATAAAATGAAAAATTAACGAGTAAAAACCAAGTCGTTCCCTGAAGACATTTCTTCAGAATAACGATATGCAGCGCTATTAAAACCTTTTAAATCTTCTATGGTGTTTACATCATTATCTATAATATAACGCACCATTAATCCGCGTGCTTTCTTGGCATAAGTCATCACTATTTTATACTGTCCGTTTTTAAAGTCCTTAAAAACAGGAGTAATCATTGGAACCTTTAAAGCCTTTTTTGGCAATGCTTTAAAATATTCTGTACTTGCAAGATTTACCAGTAACTCATCATCTTTTAACTCTTTATTCAAAGAGTCTACAAGTTTGTTGTTCCAAAATTTGTAGAGGTTTTCGCTGCCACCAACTTTTAACTTGGTGCCCATCTCTAATCTGTAAGGCTGAATTAAATCTAAAGGTTTTAACAAGCCATACAGTCCAGATAAAATTCGCAATCGATCTTGTAATAATGGTATTTTTTCTTCTTCTAAAGAATCTACATCAATTCCCATAAAAACAGCACCTGTAAAAGAATAAATAGCCTGTTTCGCATTTTCCCCAGTAAATGGAATTTCCCAAGTTTGATTCCGATTGTAATTCAACGTTGCTAAATCCTCGGATATTTTCATTAATTCCGATAATTTTTTTCGAGAAATTGTTTTTAATTTTTTACTTAATATTTCAGATTGTTCTAAAAACCGAGGTTGCGTGTGCAAATTCGTTGGTGCTTTACTTTCGAAATCTAAAGATTTAGCTGGAGAAATAATGATTTTCATTTGTTGAATTTGAAAAATTAACTGTTTCTAAAATTAAAATATAAATATACAAATGATTGCAAAGTTTTCAAATAAATAAAAGCCTAAAAATTGATAAAACTATTTATAAAATCTATATAATTATTAAAAATTGTTTTTTTTTATAAATTCATTAGACTATTTAGGTTTTTAAAGGTCAAAGAATATAGATGAACAAAATGAATTTTGGATAAAGAGGCGGGGCTTATTAACAAGCTAAAGAATCTTGGAAACAGTAAATTTGAATGTCTACAATCTATTAAATACGCAAATAAGTATTCCCATTTCTTTAAGCGCAGAATCCTGGGATTTTGAATTCGGTTATAATTTGAACTTGCCTAATGCAGTTTTGAAATTAAAGAAACTAAAAACGACAGGTTTCTTTAGTTTATCTGTGGGGTATTTGTTTGATTTACACAGATAACCAGCAAAATTAGATTCAAGAAACACTGTTATCCGAAATGATGGTTTTATCTATTTTCATTTCTTTAGATATGGAGCATTAGGGATCCTGCACAATCTTTAGCAAGCAACCTAAAAACCTGACCAATTTCTTCAATTTATTTCCTCTTTTTGGAAACCTGATAAGATCTTGTGAAAATCTAAAAGTCCAACAAAAAAATTTATCCTCTTCATATTGTTAAAGTTTATAAGAGTGTGAAGTTAACAGATTTATTCTCTTTTTTCTTTTGTATTTTAGTTGCCTAAATTTTTTATTGATGAAAAAACTTTCCATACTATTTTTATTATTTACAGGCCTCGTTTCTGCCCAAACAGATTCAAAAATATATGATATTATTAATGCTGTTTCTGCGGAAAGAATTAAAGCAGATGTAAAAACATTAACTGAATTTGGCACAAGAAACACCTTCTCTGATACCATTTCTTCTACCCACGGAATCGGAGCTGCAAGACGTTGGATAAAATCTGAGTTCGAAACAATTGCTAACAACTGTGGTTCGTGTTTAGATGTTTTTTATCAAAAAGACTTTGTTACAAAAGAAGGGAATCGAAGAGTGCCTCATGATGCATGGATTGTAAATGTTGTTGCCGTACAAAAAGGAACAAAATACCCTAATAAATATGTAATTATGAGTGGCGATATCGATTCTCGTGCAAGTGATACAATGGATTTTACAACAGATGCTCCAGGAGCAAATGACAATGCATCAGGAATGGCAGGCACTATCGAAGCCGCGCGAGTTCTAAGCAACTATCAATTTGAAAGTAGTATTATCTATGTTGGTCTTTCTGGTGAAGAACAGGGCTTGTTTGGTGGCGCAGGTTTGGCTAAGTATGCCAAAGACAAAGGTTGGGAAATTATAGGAATTTTAAATAATGATATGATTGGCAATATCGAAGGTGTTGACGGAGTTATTGACAATAGGTCTTTTAGAATTTTCTCTGAGCCTGTTCCTGCAAACGAAACTAAAAAACAACGCAGAATGAGACGGTTTTATGGTGGTGAAGTTGACGGAATTTCTAGACAATTGGCAAGATACATTCACAAAAATGTAAAAACATACATGCCAGAAATGAATCCTATGATGATTTATAGATTGGATAGATTCGGCAGAGGAGGACATCACAGGCCTTTTAATGATTTGGGCTTTGCAGGCATTAGAATTATGGAAGCGCATGAAAATTACACACAACAGCATCAGAATATTAGAACCGAAAACGGAATTAATTATGGGGACACCTTTGAACATGTAAACTTTCCCTACGCTAAAAAGTTAACTGCTGTAAATGCTATTAACCTAGCAAGCTTAGCTTGGGCACCAGAGGCACCAAAAGAAGTTTTTATTGGCGGAATTGTAGCACCTAGTGTTAAATTTAAATGGAACAAAGTTGACGGCGCTAAGGGCTATAAAATATATTGGCGTGATACCACGTCACCAACTTGGGATAATGCGAGATATGTAGAAACTACAGAATTTACTTTAGACGGAATTGTAATAGATAATTTCTTTTTTGGAGTTGCTGCCGTTGGAGAAAATGGTCATGAAAGCGTGGTCGTATTTCCAAATAAAATTTTAAGAAAATAACTACTTTTTGGTCTTATTGAAAAGAGCCTCTTATGCTAAATAGCACAATAGGCTCTTTTTTTTTAAAAAAATCTAGCTATAAATTATAAAACAGTCATTTATGATAAGTCGTATTTATTGATTTATAAGATAAAACAATGGTTTTTATTTCTTTATTAAAAGTATTACTATTATATTTGAGTATAAAACTACCAATTATGAAAAATATACTTTTAATTGCCTGTTTATTAATTGTAAATACCACTTTTTCTCAAAAAGATTCAAATCCTTTTACAGAAAAAATTTTCTACAATAATATTGAAGAAAACCACTATCGAGAAAATAACTTTAATCCATTTGAACTAAAAAAAATAGATTTAATTAAATCTATAAAACCATCAAATAACTCAGAAGGCAAATTTCCTTTTTATAGCAACAATCCTGCTTTACTAAATCTAGAAAACCAGAATGAAAGTGAAAGTATTGTCCATCATATAAAAGCAAGAACAAATAACAATCCTTTTATAGATCGGCTAGTTTTGAAAATTTTACAAGATGAAAATATCAAGATCTCCGATTTTAAAAATAGCATCGATTTTAACGGAGATAAAAACATTAGTTTTTATAAAAATTATACCGTGGATGTAAACAAATTAATTGTCGCATACCGACTTCATAAAGATTTAGAAATACAATTAGGAAAAGATATTTTTAGATCTATTCGTAAAATCAATAAATCTGAACTTGATATCACTTTATTTAACCATCTTAATCTGCTAGTTTTTAATTTCTAAGAATGTGTAATGAGGTATCTATAATTATGAATAAGATCTCTTAATTACTTGAATAAGGGTATTTAAAAAGCCCTTATTCATTTTGTGTAATCAATCTTTTTAAGTATTTCAATAATTTGATAGCTTTAAGTTCTCATAAAACACCAACTACAAAAATAAGTCTGAAAATAGATTTATATATACTGACTAATCTATTTACAGCGAGTCAAATACTTAAATAATAGTTGCTGAAAAATTAATGCAAATATGCATTCTAAAGAGCAACCAAAAAATGATTTATTTTTAAAAAATATCGATTTCTAACCTAAAAATTCAATCAAAAAAATCCTTTTAATTGCACCTCAATTATAAAGAAAAATAGCGAAGTTTAAAGCAAAAATTACTGCACTTAAATAAAAAAAGCGTTCACCAATTAGTCATTCACTTTTTCTTAAAGAGCAAAAAAGAATAGAACAAATACTCATTTACTCAAAGATTCCTGCCAAACAAAATATCTCGATTTCGAAATTTAAGAATTACATTTTAGATTTAGGACTTCCAATAAGCCTCTTACTAAAATAAAGAGCAGTCTGAAGCAAAGGTTCCTTTTTATGACAGACGCTTTAAATTAATAATCAAAACAACTCATCTTACTAATTCAACAAGTCAGATAGTCTGTTTTTAGTAAACCATTACATCTCCACATATTTGTAGCATCAAAAACACAGTACTGATGAAACCACTTTGCTTATTTATTTTTACTCTATTTCAAATTTCTATACTTGCTCAAACAAGCATTTCGGGCAAAGTAACTGACAAAAAGAACAATCCTATTTTTGGGGCAAACGTTTATTTGGATGGAACCTATGATGGTGGATCAACCAACGAAAAAGGTGAATTTTCTTTTGAGACAACAGAAAAAGCAATACAAACTTTAGTAATTTCTTTTATATCCTTTGAAACATATATAAAAACAGCTGACGTTTCGGTTCTCAAAAATTTACAAATAAAATTACGTGATGATGTAAATTCATTGGATGCAGTTGTGATTAATGCAGGAATGTTTGAAGCTGGTGAAAAGGGAAAAGTAACGGTTTTAAAACCTTTAGATATTGTAACCACAGCAAGTGCAAAGGGCGATTTCTTAGGTGCTTTACAGACACTTCCCGGAACCTCTACTGTAGACGAAGATGGACGATTGTTTGTGAGAGGTGGTGAAGCCGAAGAAACACAAATATTTATTGACGGAATTCGGGTTTTTACTCCTTTTACGCCAAGTGCAAATAATCTTCCCGTTCGTGGTCGCTATTCTCCTTTCTTGTTCTCAGGGATTTCATTTTCTACCGGAGGGTATTCAGCAGAATATGGCCAAGCATTATCAAGCGTTTTATTATTAAATACAATAGACAAACCAGATCAGGAAAAGACAGATTTAACTTTTATGTCCGTAGGTTTAGGGATCGGAAACACACAAATTTGGGGTAAAAACTCCTTCAGTGTAAACGCTTCTTATACCAATCTAGCTCCTTATCAATTTGCTTTACCCGACAGAAATAATTGGAAGAAACCTTTTGAAGCTTTGAGCGGAGAAATGGTGTACAGACATACTTTTAATGACGACTCTTTATTGAAAATTTATGCTGCGTTTAGTTCTACAAATTTCGACTTGATTCAGGATGATATTAATTTTGATGATGGAGTTCGTTTTGGATTAAAAAATAGAAACCTCTACATCAACGGTTCTTATAAAAATAAATTTGCCAACAATTGGCGCTTTGAAACAGGTTTAAGCTTTACAAACGAAAACACCGAAACTAAGATTATAGAGGATGTAATTAACAACGACGAAAACTCTGCGCATTTTAAAATAAAACTAAAAAAGAATTTTTCGAATCGATTTAAAATCACTTTTGGGTCAGAATACTTTATCACCGATTTTAAGGAAGATTACGACAGTTTTACAGAGGGTGCTTTTAGCTACGGTTTTGATAACAACTTATTTGCAACTTTTGTAGAAACGGATATTTTCTTCTCGAAAAATTTAGCAGCAAAAATAGGTGTAAGAGCAGAAAATTCAGAGTTATTAAATGAATTTACCCTTTCACCAAGAACTTCTTTAGCCTATAAAGTAGGTAAAAACACACAGTTTTCGTTAGCGTATGGACAGTTTTATCAAAACCCAAAAAACAATTATTTAAAGTTTAGTGAAAATTTTAAAGCAGAAAACACCTCCCATTTAATAGCCAACTTTCAAATTGCGAAACAAGATCAAATTTTTCGAGTTGAGGCCTATTATAAAGATTATAAAAGCTTGGTGAAATTTGATACCGAAATGGCAAATTTCAATTCAACCTTTAACAACGACGGAACAGGTTATGCAAAAGGAATTGATATGTTCTGGAGACAAAATGGTAAAATAAAAAATACCGATTATTGGATTTCGTATTCTTATTTAGACACAGAAAGAGATTACCGGAGTTATCCTGTTGCTTCCACTCCTAACTTTGCGTCTCAACATAATTTATCTATTGTTGCCAAACATTGGATCCCAAATTTAAAAAGTCAAGTTGGCTTTAGCTACAATTTTACCTCTGGCAGGACCTATACAAACCCTAATGAAGCTGGTTTTTTAAGCAGTCAAGCTAAAAATTTCAACTCTTTGAGCCTCAATTGGGCGTATTTAATAGATCAGCAAAAAATACTATATCTCTCTGCATCTAATGTATTAGGAACTCAAAATGTATTTGGTTACAACTATAAGGATACGGCAAATATGAATGGTAATTTTGATAGGCAGGCCATTTTACCCAACGTAAACAGTTTCTTTTTTGTTGGTTTTTTCTGGACAATTAGTGATGATAAAAAGAGTAATCAATTAGACAATTTATAATTCTTTTGAAGCTATTTCCTGCTTTCCATTATATCTTTTTCTTTAACTCCAAAGGAAAATAACATAAAGAAAGCTCCTTTTAAAGGAGTTTTTAAACAATAATTGAAAACTTTAAAATAAAAATGAAGCCATTTCAATCAGGGCTTAAACAAATAGAATACACAAAAAAAACCATCTTATTTAAGATATAAATATGAACCTAACCGCTAAAACCAAAGACGAACAACTAACTTTACAACTCGTCAACAAAAAAATACAATTCGGTATTATTTTTGTCTAAAACTCGTGAAAACATCAGATATTTGAAGTATCAATAACAACTAAAATTGCACCTATGAAAAAAATAATGCTAACAATAGCTATACTCATCACTGGAATTTCATCCTCTAATGCACAAGAAGAAACTTTTAATTTAACTGTAAATATTGCAGGCATAAACTCTGATAAAGGGAGTTTGTTAGTCGGTATTTACAAGACAGAAAAAAGCTTTTTAAAAAAGCCATTTAAAAGTGATATTATAAAAATTATAAATAAAAAATCTACAGTGGTTTTTAAAAATATTCCAAAAGGAACCTATGCCGTTTCGTTTGTGCATGACGAAAATGATAATAAAAAAATGGACACCAATTTTATAGGAATTCCGAAAGAAGATTTCGGATGTTCTAACAATGCAACTGGTTTTATGGGACCTCCAAAATATAAGGATGCAAAATTTCAATTAACGGAAAACAAAACAATTGACATCAAAATATAAAAGCACACCAAAACAACTTAAAACAATATACCATGAAAAAATCGATCTTAATTATAGCGCTTTTATATGCAGGATTTATTGCTGCGCAATCCAACTATCAGTCAGGAATGCAGAAAGCGTTTGGTCTTTGGGAACAGGGAAAAATGACAGCAGCTTCTCAACTTTTTGAAAGAATATCGAAAGCTGAACCCACAAAATGGAAACCGACTTATTATGCAGCGACTGTTCAAATTTTGGGGAGTTTTGGTTTAAAAGATGAAGCTCTTTTAAAAGTAAAACTAACCAAAGCCCAAGAATTTTTAGATGTTGCCAAATCAAATTCAAAAAACAATCCAGAAATTATGATTACACAAGCTTTGTTAAACACGGCTTATATTGCTTTTGACGGACAAAAATATGGCATGACTTTATCTGGAAAAAACAATCAGTTGTATGCCAAAGCGTTATCAATTGCGCCAAACAATCCAAGAGTTATTTTAGGATATGCCGAATGGAATATGGGCACTGCAAAATTCTTTGGAAAACCGACACAACCCTATTGTGATGCAGTTAAAAGAGCTATTACATTAAGTAAAAAGGAGGAAATCAAGGAAGAATTTTATCCGAAATTTATAGTATCTAGAGCTGTAGAAGTTTTAAAGGGATGCAAAAAAAATATTGAGTAATATACAGTTGCAGTATGAAGTGCCTAAAAAACTGCAACTGCAAACTGAACCTTATCCAATAATTTTATTTATCAACTCTTGCTTCGCTATCTCATCATTTCCAAACAACCACTGTAAAGTATTGTCCTCCCAAATTTGATCGTATTGCGTCTGATTAATAATATTTCTCTCTGTTGCTAAATCTAAGATTTTACCAGGATAAGAAGATTGCTCGTCACTTTCCATTTCTCCTAAAGGATACGGATCATCTAACCCCATTAAAACTTGATTTGAACCTTGCCTATCGATCATTAATTTTAAAGAATCTGCGTCGTGAACCAAGGTGTCAAAAAAGATATTCGGATGTCCAACAGCTTTCCTAGGATGCGTTTTTCCTTCAAACAAGTCTGGTCTTCCGTCAAAACCCTGAATTCTTCTTCCGAGATTCATTTGCGCTAACTGTCCGCCATGTGCAAAACAAGTTCTAATATTAGGAAAGCGTTCTTGCATCCCGTTTAAAGTATAAAAGTGATATGCGTCTCCACATTGAGCGAGCATCCAGATTAAATGAAAACGCCAATTGGTATTTTCTAATTTTATCATTTTATCACCATCATAAGGATGAATTTCTATCGCCAATTTATACTGATCTGCCAATTCAAAAATTCGATCATTCTCTTCATCAAATACA
>Ga0209384_1000902_pt1 | contig 16718 bp, 20 predicted proteins | sample CoawatmetaG05DNA_FD_187511 | JGI IMG/M metagenome (GOLD analysis project Ga0209384, IMG submission 187511) | Marine microbial communities from the West Antarctic Peninsula - Coastal water metaG058-DNA (SPAdes) (version 2) | ecosystem: Environmental > Aquatic > Marine > Coastal ... | reverse complement strand
ATAATAAAAATGTGTTCATTTGTCCTTAGTTTAAATTGCTAGTTGTAATTAATCAACATAGTAAATATTATTAAATTATGAGTTATAGTTTTGAATACATAGATATTATTCTTTTAGCAATGATTGCTGGTTTTATTTTTCTTCGTTTAAGAGGAATACTTGGTAAAAAAACTGGTTTCGAAGGAAAAATTCCACCTCAATTTGAAAAGGAATTTCAAAAAACAAATATAGCCCCAAAACCAGTTAGTGAAAATTTTGATGAAGTGTCACAAAAAGAATTTTTAAAAGGTGCAAAAATCGCTTATGAAACAATTATTACAGATTTTAGTGATAGTGATAACAGACTAATAGCAAGTAAACCACTTTTGGGTAAAAAAATTTATGATCAGTTTAAAGAGGCGCTTGAAGATAGAGCTAGTAAAGGCCATTTTGCTGAAATAACTTTTATAGGGATTAAGTCAGCTGTAATTAAAACTCATAAAAAAATTGAGGACAGTTTAGAAGTCACAGTGGGTTTTGTTAGTGAAATTATTACATGCATAAAAGATAAAGATAAAAATATTGTGTCAGGAGATAGTGAGAAAATAAAAACTGTTTATGATACTTGGGTTTTCTCAAAAGACATAAAATCATCAAATCCAAACTGGCTATTAATTGATACTATTACCTAATTGATTAAGAAGATAACAGACAAAGATAAAGAAGATTGGGAAAATTTCCTAAATAATAATAAAAAAAATCTTAATAACAATCCTGTAAAAAAGAAAGAAATAAACAATCCAAATAAAAACAAACAGGACTGGGAAAACTTTTTAAATAATAAAGAGAAAATTCTCAATAAAGATTTTATTCATAAAAAAAACATAAGATATGAGAAGATAAAGAAAATAGATCTTCATGGTTACACTATTGAAGATGCAAATAAGGCTATAGAACAATTTATTCAAAAATGTTTTGGGGGAAATGTTACTAAAATAATTGTGATTACAGGTAAAGGACTAAGGTCTAAAAACGTTGAAAATCCTTACCTTTCAAAGGATTTGAGCATACTAAAATATTCAGTTCCAGAGTTTATTGAAAAAAATAAAAGTTTAACACGACTTATTATTGAAACTACAGACGCTAAGATTGAAGATGGTGGTAGTGGGGCTTTTTATATCTACCTTAAAAACAAGAATAAATTTAAAGAATAAATTTAGATAAATCTGTATCTTTAACAAGCTCATCTAGATTTTGTTTTACATATGCAGAATCTATTATAATTTTTTCACCAGCCCTATCTGTTGCAGTAAAACTAATATCATCTAAAATTCTTTCGATAATTGTATGCAGTCTTCTTGCACCAATATTTTCTACAGTATTGTTAACTTCTGAAGCCATATTGGCAATCGCATCAATACCGTCATCAGAAAATTCTAGTTCAACATTTTCTGTTTTTAAAAGAGCCACATATTGTTTGATTAAACTATAATCTGGTTCTTTAAGAATTCTTTTAAAATCATCACTAGTTAAAGCTTCAAGCTCAACTCTTATTGGTAATCTACCTTGTAATTCTGGAAGTAAGTCTGAAGGTTTTGCTAGTTGGAATGCGCCAGATGCAATAAATAAAATATGATCGGTTTTAATTGTACCGTATTTTGTGCTAACTGTTGTTCCTTCAATTAGTGGGAGCAGATCTCTTTGTACTCCTTCTCTAGAAACATCTCCGCCAGATCTATCTGTTCTTCCTGAAATTTTATCTATTTCATCTAAAAAAACTATTCCATTATTTTCTGTTGAATCTTTTGCTGATTTTATAATTTTATCTTCTTCTATTAACTTATCAGCTTCGTCGTTAATTAAAATTTCATGAGATTCTTTGACACTCATTTTTTTCTTTTTTTGTTTATTGCCAACAGATTTTCCAATCATCTCTCCAATATTTATCATTCCAATGTTTGCTCCGGGCATTCCAGGAATTTCAAACGCAGCTTGAGAGCCACTATCATTTACTGCAATTTCAATTTCATTGTCATCTAAATCACCATCTCTTAATCTTTTTCTAAAACTTTCTCTAGTAGCAAGACTTGCTTTATTTCCAACCAAAGCATCTAAAACTTTTTCTTCTGCTAACTTTTGTGCCTTTATATGAACTTCTTTTCTTTTCTTTACCTTCTCCATTGCAATAGCAATTTCAAGTAGATCTCTTATAATTTGTTCAACATCTCTTCCAACATACCCAACCTCAGTAAATCTTGTGGCTTCTACCTTTACAAAAGGAGCTTCAGCCAACTTAGATAGTCTTCTAGAAATTTCTGTTTTACCAACTCCAGTTGGTCCAATCATTAAAATATTTTTAGGTAAAACTTCATCTTTCATTTCACCTTTTAAGGCCTGTCTTCTCCATCTATTTCTTAAAGCAATGGCAACTGCCTTTTTAGCTTTATTTTGTCCAACAACATATCTATCTAATTCAGAAACTATTTCTCTAGGTGATAAAGAACTGACTAAAGAGTTGTCTTTCTTTTCAGCTTTTTCTTTTGGAAAAGGAGTAACGTTTGTATCTTTCATTAAATTTTTTCAATTTTAATATTATTATTAGTGAATACACAAATTTCAGATGCAACTTGAATTGCTTTTCTTGCAACATCCTCAGCACTCAAATCTGTATCTAATAAAACTTTAGCAGCAGCCAAAGCATAATTTCCACCTGATCCTATACCTATTGCATCACCCTCTGGCTCTAATACATCACCAGTTCCTGAGATTATAAAACTATTCTCTTTATCGCCAATAGCCATTAAAGCTTCCAGTCTTCTTAAATATTTGTCAGTTCTCCAGTCTTTTGCCAATTCGACAGCCGCTCTTGGAAGATTACCAGCATGCTTTTCAAGTTTTGCTTCTAGTCTTTCAAACAAAGTTAATGCATCTGCAGTTGATCCTGCAAACCCAGCTATTACATTTCTTTTTTCAATTTTTCTAACTTTTGCAGCAGTGCTTTTTATAACAGTATTGCCCATACTAACTTGGCCATCTCCTGCAACCACTACTTCATTGTTTTTTCTAATAAGCACTATTGTAGTCATAGATTATAAATGGATATTAATTTTTATTCTTCAAGTGGTAGTTTGCAAATATTGATATAGTCAATTAATCCCTATATACATATTATATATTATGAGCAGAATTGGAAAAGTTTCTAGAAAAACAAAAGAAACCAGTATCAGTGTTGAAGTTAATATTGATGGTAAAGGTCAATATAAAATTGATACTGGAATAGGTTTTTTAGATCACATGCTTGAACAATTATCCAAGCATTCACTGATTGATTTAAAAGTTAAAGCAAAAGGCGATACTCATATAGATCTTCATCATACAACAGAAGATACAGGAATTGCTATAGGTGAAGCTTTAAAAAAAGCACTAAAAGATTTTAAAGGAATTAAAAGATATGCTCATGCAATGATTCCAATGGATGAAACATTAACAAGAGTTGCAATCGATGTTTCGAATAGACCTTATTTAATATGGAAAGTTAAATTAAAAGTGGAAAGACTTGGAGAGATGGACACAGAGCTTTTTAAAGAATGGTTTCAAGCATTCTCTCAATCAGCAGGAATAACTTTGCACATGGAAAATATTTATGGAGACAATAGTCATCACATAATCGAATCTTGTTATAAGGCTCTAGCAAGATCGTTAAGAACAGCTTTAGAAATAGACCCTAGAAATAAGAAGAGCATTCCATCAACTAAAGGCTCATTATAAGTTTAATGAATGTCACAATTGTTGATTATAATTCAGGAAACATCAGCTCTGTAATAAATTCCTTTAAAGAAGTTGCTAAAGACAAAGTTAATATCGAAGTGACTTCGGATTTAAATAAGATAAAATCAAGCGATAAAGTAGTTTTACCGGGGCAGGGATCGTTCAAGAGCTGTGTTGATGCATTAAACAGCATAAATGGCTTAGTTGATATCTTAAACGAATTTGCAATTAATGATAAAAAACCTCTTCTTGGAATTTGTGTTGGTTTACAGATGTTTGCAGATCTTGGATATGAAGAAACTGAAACAAAAGGGCTTGGTTGGATTTCAGGAAAAGTATCAAAAATAGATAATCAAAATAATAAATTCAAACTTCCACACATTGGTTGGAATGAAATTAACATTGTTAAAGAAAGTAAGATTTTTAAGAACATAGAAAATAAGTCACATATGTATTTTGTACATAGTTATGAATTTGTTCCAGATGATAAAAGTGTAATTTCTTCAACAACAAATTATTCATCAAATATTGTTTGTTCAGTTGAAAAAGAAAATATCTTTGGAACCCAGTTTCACCCTGAAAAGAGTGATAAATTAGGACTTAAAATGATAGAAAATTTTTTAAATTTATAAATATGAAAATATTTCCAGCTATAGATATTAAAGATAAGAAATGTGTGAGATTAATCAAAGGCGATTTTAATAATAAAACTGAATATGAAATGTCACCTGTTGATCAAGCTGGTAAGTATAAAGATCATGGTTTTAAAAATTTACACATTGTTGATTTAGATGGTGCCTTGACCGGAGAGACGGTTAACCTAGATATTATTAAAGAAATAGTTCATAAATTTGATTTAAAAATTGAAGTGGGTGGAGGCATTAGAAGTATTGATAGTATTCAAAAATATACAGATGCAGGAGTTGAAAAAGTTATTTTAGGAAGTGCAGCTATAAAAGATAAAAATTTTTTAAAAGAAGCATGTCAAAAATTTCCAAATAAAATTGCCTTAGGTCTAGATGCTAAAGATGGATACTTGTCAGTTTCAGGGTGGAAGGAAAATTCTAATCAATTGACTTTAGATTTTTTAAAAGAAGTAAACGATTATGGTGCAAGCAGATTAATCTATACAGACATAAATAGAGATGGCACTAAACAAAGTCCTAATTTTGAAGAAACAACCAATGTTGCAAATGTATCTAATTGCCCAGTAATTATTTCAGGAGGGGTGTCTTCAATTGACGACATTAAAAAAGCAAAAGGTTTAAAAAATATTGAAGGAATAATAGTTGGTAAAGCTATATATGATGGTGATATTAAATTGGACGAATTAGTGAGAGAATTAGATGCTTAAAAATAGAATTATACCTTGTTTAGATGTTAAAAATGGGAGAGTTGTTAAAGGAATTAACTTTGTAGATTTAAAGGATGCTGGTGATCCAGTAGAACAAGCTAAAATTTATAGTGATGGTGGTGCTGATGAGATTTGTTTTTTAGATATTACAGCTTCTAATGAAAATAGAGATACAATTTATGACGTGGTTGAAAGAACATCTAAAAAATGCTTTGTGCCCTTAACAGTTGGTGGTGGGGTTAGGGGAGTCGAAGATATTAATAAACTATTAAATTGTGGAGCAGATAAAGTTTCAATCAATACTGCGGCAGTTCAAAATCCTGAAATGATAATTGAAAGTTCAAAAAATTTTGGATCACAATGTATTGTCGTTGCAATAGATGCTAAAAAAAATGGTAATAAATGGGAGGTTTTTACCCATGGTGGGAGAAACAACACAAATATAGATGCAATAGAATTTGCGAAAAAAATGGAAGATAATGGAGCAGGAGAATTACTAGTTACATCTATGGATAGAGATGGCACTCAAATTGGTTATGATAATGAATTAATGCTTAAAATATCTTCAACAGTTAATATACCTGTAATTGCTTCGGGTGGAGTAGGTAACTTGGATCATCTAGTTGACGGTATAAGGCTTGGCAATGCTAGTGCTGTACTAGCTGCTTCAATTTTTCATTATGGAACACACTCCATTAATGAAGCCAAACAATATTTGAATTCAAAAGGAATTCCCGTTAGGATTTAGACATGTCAGAAAGTCTATTAAATTTAGTAAATACAATTAGAGAAAGAAAAAATAAGGATGAAGATAAATCTTATACTTCATCATTATTATCAGGTGGTCTTTCTAAATGTATAGATAAAATGGAAGAAGAATTTAGTGAACTTAAAGAAGCCCTAAATGATAAATCTAACATAGTTCATGAAGCAGCAGATACAATTTATCATATATTAGTCACACTTGAGGCAGCTGATATTAAGTTTGAGGATGTCCTAAAAGAGTTGGAAGACAGAAAAAAACAATCAGGTATTGAAGAAAAGAACAATAGATAATGAGCTACGACAAAAATAATATTTTTGCAAAAATTTTGAGAAAAGAAATTTCTTGTAAAAAAATATTTGAAAATGATCATATTCTTTCCTTTCATGATATTAATCCTCAAAAAAAAATACACGTATTAGTTATTCCAAAAGGTGAGTACATTGATTTAGATGATTTTAACAATAGGGCCTCAGACCAAGAGATAGTCGCATTAAGCAAAGCTATTACAGAAGTTTCTAAAATATTAGGTATATCAACAGATACAGGTAAGGGCTATAGAGCCTTAACAAATTTGAGTGAAGATGGCGGTCAAGAGGTTCCACATTTACACTTCCATTTATTTGGAGGAGAAAAAGTTGGAAAAATGGTTGAGTGACAGAAAAAATTTATCGAAGTTATTTAGAGATAAGGTCTCTAGGTGAATTAAAAGAAGTTAAGAAGCTCTCAGATAATTACTCTGTAGATCTTGCTGATCCGAAAGATTTTCAATTAAACAAATTTTTTTATAAAAATATTGGTAAAAATTGTCAATGGATTGATAGACTTATTTGGACAGACTTAAACTGGATAGATTATATTTCTAATGATCAGTTATTTACCCACATCCTTAAAGATAAAAGTGAAATAGCTGGTTATTTTGAACTGTTATTTAACAAACAAAGCAAAGAAGCCGAAATTGCTTATTTTGGAATTTTAGAAGAATATTATGGAAAAAAATTAGGGGGATATTTGTTAAGTGAAGCAATTAAGATTTCATTTAATATGGGATGTGAAAGAGTTTGGGTTCACACCTGTTCTCTAGATCACAAAAACGCGTTAAAAAATTATTTGGCTAGGGGTATGAAAAATTTTAAGTCTGAAACCTTAATCAGATGATCAATTATTTTCAGGTAATTTAAAAATTTTGTTATTTATCTCTTGGTTTTTTTTAACAGAAGAAATAAACGTCATTGATAAATTTTGATAAATGTCTTTAGTTTGCCATCCAACTAAATTTAACTCTTTCTTATCAAAAAAAATATTAATTTCATTATTGTTCTCAAAAATTTTAAAATTTAAGTATTTGTTATCTATATCCCTTGGCTCCAGTTCTTCTATTTTAGCAATTAGATATTCTTTATCTAGTAAAAATTCTAAAGGGGTTTTGTTAAGTGGGTAGCGATAATAACTACCCTTGTTATTAGTCTCTACAACTAAAGAACTTCCATTTGAAACTAAAATTTTTTTATTAGCATTATTATATTCACAAAAGATTTTTTTAGGATATTCAATGATACATTTTCCATCTTCACTTTTATCATTAATTGTTTGTTTGAAATTAAAACTTAAATTATTTGTAATTTTAATTTGAGAAATTATTTTATCTTTTGGTAATGAGTTAGCTGGAAGATAAAAATTAAAAAATAGTAAAATGATTATTACTTTAAGCATTAAAGAACATCTCTTTTACCAACATGATTAGCTTTACTCACAACTCCGTCAGCTTCCATCATGTCAATAATTCTTGCAGCTCTATTATATCCTATTTGTAATTTTCTTTGTAAAAACGAGGTAGATGCCTTGCCCTCTGATCTAATAATATCAAGTGCTGCCTGGTACAATTCATCTTTATCAACTGAGCTGGAAGCTTCTCCATTCAATTCTTTTTCATCAGCAAAATTTAAGATTTCATCTATATAATCTGGCTCTGCTTGACTTCTTAAATAATTGTTAACTTTTTCAATCTCACCTTCTGATACAAATGGAGCATGAATTCTCACAATCTTATTTGCAGAAGACATATAAAGCATATCTCCTTTACCAAGTAGCTGTTCCGCACCTTGTTCACCTAAAATTGTTCTACTATCTATTTTTGAGGTTACTTGAAAAGATATTCTTGTTGGAAAATTTGCTTTAATGGTTCCTGTAATAACATCAACACTTGGTCTTTGTGTTGCCATTATAATATGAATTCCAGCAGCTCTTGCCATTTGTGATAATTTCTGAATATAGTTTTCTATCTCTTTTCCAGCAACAAGCATTAGGTCAGACATTTCATCTACCACAACAACAATATAGGGCATAGCCAAAGTGTGCTTAGCATTATAGCCATCAATATTACGTACGCCTTCTTTAGTCATAAGTCGGTATCTATTTTCCATCTCTTTAACAACCCAACCTAAGACAGAAGCAGCTTTTTTTGCCTCAGTAATCACAGGACACAATAAGTGAGGTATGCCTTCATAAGTTGATAGTTCAAGCATTTTAGGATCAATTAGTATGAACTTACATTTATCAGGTGTGTGTCTGTAAAGTAGAGATAAGATAATAGTATTTATGCAAACAGATTTACCTGATCCAGTAGTTCCAGCAATTAATAAGTGAGGCATAGAAGCTAAATCTCCAACAACAGGGATGCCAGAAATATTCTTACCTAGCGCAATCGGTAATCTGATATCTTTTTTATTAAAATCAGGGTTAGAGAGTATTTCACTTAAATAAACATTCTCACGACTAGAATTTGGAAGCTCTATACCAATAGTACTTCTTCCAGGTATAGTAGCAATTCTAGCAGATTCAGAACTAGTGTTTCGAGCAATGTCATCTGAGAGATTAATAATTTTTGATACTTTAACACCAGCTGCTGGCTCAAACTCATTTAGTGTTACCACGGGTCCATGACTAACTTTTTTAATATCTCCACTAACCCCAAAATCTAATAAGATTTTTTCTAAAAATTCACTATCAATATAATCTTCATCTTTTAATTTTTCTCTATCTTTTTGAGTAGGGATTTTAAGTAAATCAATTGTAGGTAGCTTGAAGCGAATTTTTTTGCTAGGAGATTTATTTTCACTTTTTATAAATGGTAAGTCTTCTTGAATTAAATTTGTAATTTCTTCTTGTGGTATAAACTCACTAATTATCTCATTTTCATTAGTGTAGCTCTTTTCTTTTTTTACAAAGATTAACATCAAAAGCTTTTTTATGATTTTATAAAAGTAATTAATTTTAAAATGGACACTAATTAAAAATAAAATTGAGATAATTAAAATTAATAAGTAATAAGAAATTTGAGAATTAATATTTATTAAAGAAGTTAAAAAGGTTGTCTCTAAATATTTTCCAATAAAACCACCATTTCCATTAATATAAAGATTGAAAGCACCAGGGTAAAAAAAAGAGAAAAATAGAGAGCCAAAAGAAGAATAAAGAACTGAATAAAAGATACTTTCAAATATTAAAAAAATTTTCTTATTTAGAACTATATTTAAGCCAGAAAATATAAGTGTAAATGGAATTAATAAAGCAATGAGCCCAAAAGTTTGAAAAAAAAGATCAGCTGTGTAACTTCCGTTAAAGCCAAGTAAGTTTTTAATCTCAGTATTATCTGGAAAAATAAAATTGGGGTCGTCAGGAGAAAAGGTTGCAAGAGAAACAAGCAAAAGAAGTCCAAGTACAACAAGAGCAATACCAGCAGTTTCGATAATTCTATTTATGCCAAAATTGATTGTATTGTTGGCTAATTTTTTAAATTCCATAAATAAATGAGTCTAATTAATCACTTTGTATCATCTAATTTTTATTGTTAAAATTAAAATTATTATGAATGTTTGTATTATTGGTGAAGGTCTAACTGCTCTATCTTTAGCTAAAAGCCTTATAAATAAAAAAATAAATGTTCATTATTATCACAAAAAAGGAAATGGTAATTTTTCTTCCAATAGAACAATAGGGATATCTAAAAGTAATTTTGAATTTTTTAAAGAAAAAATTTTTCAAATTTCAAAAAATAATTACTGGAAAATAAATAGAATAGAAATTTATACAGATAAAATTGATACAGAAAACTTATTAAAATTTGAGAATGATAAAAATGATCTATTTTATATAATAAAAAATGATGAACTTTTAAAATCTTTAAAGAGCAACCTTATTAAAAGTAAATTTTTTAAAAAAATAATATTAAAAAATAATATTAATGAAGAAACTTTAAATAAAAAAAAATATGATTTAATAATTAATTGTGATGCAAATAATTTTTTAGCAAAAAAGTATTTTACAAAAAAAATTAGTAAAAATTATTACAATCTTGCTTATACAACTATTTTAAAACATAAAAAAATAGAGAATAGTATAGCAACTCAAATTTTTACAAAGCAAGGTCCAATTGCATTTTTACCAATCTCCAACACAGAAACATCTATAGTATATTCAATAGATATTGAGAATAAAAAATTTGATAATAGCGATGTAATAGATTTAATTAATAAAAATAACCCTAAATATAAAATTAATAAGATTGATAAATTAAATAGTTTTGAATTGAGTTCTTCAAATTTAAGAAACTATTATCATAAAAATATTTTAGCTTTTGGAGATATGCTTCACAGAGTGCATCCATTAGCAGGTCAAGGATTTAACATGACAATACGGGATCTTAAAATTCTAACTAAAATTATTGAAGACAAAATTGAATTGGGTATGCAATTAGATACAAGTTTATTAGAGGAGTTCGAAAAAAAAACGAAAGATAAAAATTTTGTTTTTTCTAAAGCCATAGACTTGATTTATGAGACCTTTAACTTAGATAAAAAAGTTCAAAATAAAAACTTTAGTAAAATTCTCAAAAGTATTGGAAAAAATAAGAATCTAAACAATTATTTTATTAAACTCGCTGACTCAGGGATAAATTTGTAAGCTTACTGAATAGTTGTATTATGAAAATCATCAAAACTATAAGTGCTTAATATTTCTGAAATTTTATCTTTTCGTGCTTCTAAATTTTTACTTTCTAATAAAATTTGTTTTTCTTCTAATGAAAAAGGGGAGGCCATTGCTAGGGCATTTATTGTTTCATTCAAATCTTGTTTTTCTAAAGATTTCCAATTTATGATATATCCCTTTTTTTCAAATAATAATTTTAAATCTTTAAATATTGATTCAAGATCAGAAAATTTTAATTTCTTTTTTTCAGGAGTTAAATCAAGTTCAAAACTATCATAACTAGTTTCGCAAATACGGTAAGGTTTTGTACTTTTAATTTCTTTAGTTACTTCAAACCGCGTTATTCCATTTAGATCAATCATATATCTACCATCTGATGTATCTTTAAAATTAGTTATTTTACCTAAACAGCCAATCTTATGAAGCCCAGGGATTGAACTATCATTATTATTTTTTGGCTGAATCAAACCAATCATCTTGTTTGTTTTCATACTATCATTAATCATTTCAATATACCTTGGTTCAAATATATTTAATGGAACTGTTGTATATGGAAATATAATAAAGTTACTTAATGGAAAGACAGGGATAGTTTTTGGTAAATCTTGTTTTTTCATTCTTTCTTTTACCAAATTTTTGAAAATCTATATACTAATCAAAAACTTTATTATTGATTGAACTTAAAAAACCATCTATTTATATTGTCTTTTATAAGCGGGTCTAGCTCATTGGTAGAGCGAATCGTTGCCAACGATTAGGCAGAGGGTTCGATTCCCTTGACCCGCTCCAAAATTTTAAAACATACTAATCAATGAGTGATTTACTTAATAAAAAATGTGTACCATGTGAGGGTGGAATTTTGCCTTTTGATATCAGTGAAATTCACAAATATCAAAAAAAAGTTGATGGTTGGGATGTTAAAAAAAATGCAAAAGAAATATATTTTTTAGAGAAAAATTTTATTTTTAAGAATTTTATTAATAGTCAAAATTTTATAAATAAAGTTGGTGAAATATCAGAAAATGAAAATCATCATCCAGATATTTCATTTGGTTGGGGGTATGCTAAAATTATAATTACAACTCACGCAATAGAAGGACTGTCAGAAAATGATTTTATTTTAGCAGCTAAAATTGATCAAATTTTTAATGTCTAAAATGTCTTGTTTTAGAAAAAACTAAAATAGTACCAGTTTGGTTTGCAAATTTTATTATCTCTTTATCTCTAATTGATCCAGAAGGCTGTATTACAGCTGACACTCCTGATTGTACTAATTTTTCAATACCATCAACAAATGGAAAAAATGCATCAGAAGCTGCCACAACATTTTCTTTTAAGTTTTGAAATTTATTCATTTTATCTATAGCAATTTGACAACTATCAAGTCTACTAGGTTGACCAGAACCAATGCCAATAGTTGCTTCTTGACTGGCAAGTACAATTGCATTTGATTTTACGTACCTACATACATTAAATGCAAAAATTAAATTTTTTAATTGGGATTTATTTGGTTTTTGTTTTGAAACTACTTTGAAATCTTTAGGTTTAAATACTTTTAAATCTTCAGATTGTGTTAAAATAGATTCATTCACAGAGCCAAATTTAATTAAATCTTTCATCATAAATTTTGATGCATTAATAATTCTTATATTTTTTTTCTTTTTCAAAATTTTTAAAGCATCAGTTTCAAAGCCATTGGCAATAACAACCTCTAAGAAAATTTTATTAAGTTCTAATGCTAGAGCCTTATTTATTTTGAAATTACATGAAACTATTCCACCAAAAGCACTAACTGGGTCAGAAGCAAGAGCTAATTTATAACTTTTTAAACCATTTTTATTGATTGAAACACCACAAGGATTAGCGTGTTTTACAATAACTGTTCCAGAGTTTTTAGGTAAAGATTTAGATATTGTTAATGCAGAAAAAATATCATTATAATTATTATAACTTAACTGCTTACCATGAATTTGTTCAATATTGAGATTTTGAGTTTTAGAATAAATTGCAGCTTCTTGGTGTGGATTTTCTCCATATCTTAATTTTTCAATTAAGTTTCCATAAATAACTTTTTTTTTGGGGAAATTGGTTTTTTTAATTTTATTAAAATAGTTAGAAATTACAGCATCATAATAGGCCGTCTCAGAGAAGGCTTCTGAAGACATTTTTTCTCTAAACTCAATAGATGTTGATCCTTTGTTATTTTCTAATTCATTAATTAGAGTCTCATATTGATTTGAAGATGTAATAACCGTAACGTCGTTATAATTTTTTGCTGCTGCCCTAACCATAGTGGGACCCCCAACATCAATATTCTCTATTATTTTTGAATGATTGGTTGTTTGCTCTAAAGTTTTTTCAAACGGGTAAAAGTTAACAATAACTAAGTCAATTTCATCATATTGATTAGCCTTTAATTCCTTAGCATGAGATTTATCATTTCTTTTACTTAATATACCTGCGTGAATTTTTGGGTGCAGGGTTTTAACTCTTCCACCAAGAATTTCTGGTGAACCTGTATATTCAGATACTTCTTGGCATTTAAATTTAAGTTTCTTTATTTCTTTATAGGTGCCCCCAGAGCTAATTAACTCAATTTTGTATTTAGCTAAAACTTTTAAAAGGCTGCCTAAATTTTTTTTATCAGATACTGAAATAAGAGCTTTTTTTATTTTTTTCATTACAATTTTGTGATTTCCCATCTTATAGTTTGATTTACTTCATTAGTCATTCCCGAAATAAATATATTTTGATTATCTGTAAAAGAATTTTTTTCTCCAAAATATAACCCTTTATCAATATTCATTATTGAGTTGTCTGAGTTAAACTTCCAGCCTTCTCCATCAAGATCTATAAGTATTGATTTCCCATCTTGTGTTTTCATTACTTTAACGTTTGGTTCTAAGTGAAATCTAATTTCAAATTTTAAATTCTTGATACTCTTATTAGAAATAATTTTGTCATGTCCAATAAATTTTAATTGCTCTGGGTAGAATTCTATTTTTCTATCATGAACAATACCATTTAGTTTTAAATAACCATCGTGAGAAGCATTAATTTTCCAATAATTTTTTTCAAATACTATTTTTTTTTTTAATATTCTTAATTCTTGATTAATTTTAGATTTTTTACCTCTTATTTTGTTAAAACTACAAGAAGATTTGTCATCTACAATTAGTGTACTATGGACTGCGCTTGATTTAGATATTTCATTCAGCTGGTGATCAACTTTTTGAAAATAACCACAATTACTAATTAATTTTTTACCATTTGATATTATTTCAAAAGATAAAGCTCCAGCTTGATAATTTGTAGATAATTTTGTATTTGGGCTTGATCCAACGTCCATTATTAGAGAATTTTTTTTATTGTTAAGGACTACATACCCACCCAATTCATTATTTTGATTTTTAAAGTTATAGCCAAGTTTTTTTAAATAAAGGTCAAAATTATGATTATTTGTTTTATGATTGCCATTAAAAAGAAAATCTATTTTATTGTTTTGCCAAATAAAAGTGTAAGCCTGGCCCAAATAATATATATTTTCATTTATAAAATCAGGTATTTCATTTTGAGATTCATTGAACCATTCTCTAATTAATATGAAATATTTTAAGTAAAAACTTAACTGCCTAATATTTCTTGATTTTGGAAAGCCATCATTATCCAATGAATATTTTGCTAATTTTTTTAGTAAATTTAGCCCAGTATTTAAATAATTATTATTTTGAGGGTAGGATAGACTAGTTAAAATGATAGCAGCACACCCTATAATCTTATCATTGATTACTTCAGAAGTTTCAATTTCATTAATAAGGTGGTTAATTTGTTTCTTTATAATGCCATTAAATTTGTCTTTATAATCGATATTACCATCTTCATAGGTAAGCCTAGAATTTGAAATCCAAGCTATTATTCTTTTTCCAATTATATCAATTTTCCAATTTTTAGAGTTGAACCTGTCATTTGTATTAATCCATTGATAGATAACATTTTGAGTGTCTTTTTTTGAAGATCTAAGATCTAGGCTAAATAGCCAAAAAAAACTGTTTAAATTTTGTTGGTCTTTTTCTTTTAAATTTGGATTATCCCAAATTTCATTTAATGAATAATTTTCTATATTAATTTTTTTTTTGTCATATTTTATAAGACCGTCTAGCAAGCTAGGGCTTGGTTGATATTCTATTAACTCAATAGAGGAGGGTGTAATTTTTTTATTATAGAGATTAGAATTTAAATAGAGGTGACGAATTTTTTTTTTGATAAGCTTAAATGAATTATTTAAAATCATTATTCTAGCTTGATTTTAAAAGGTCTATATTTTTTTTTATATCTCCATTATTGTTTTTAAATATAGTTGTTCCAGATACTAAAATGTTTGCACCAGCTTCTATTGCTAGCTTATTATTATCAAAATTAATCCCACCATCAATCTCAATATCAAAATCTAGATTCTTTTGATCTCTTATTTTTTTTAATTCTCTTATTTTTTCTAAAACTTCCGGCATAAACTTTTGCCCTCCAAATCCAGGATTTACACTCATAATTAGAACTAAATCGATCTCATTTAATAAGTCAGTTATTAAATTAATTTTACTTTCTGGGTTTAGAGAAACCCCTACTTTTTTGTTTAAACTCTTTATATGTTTTATCGAACTTTTTAAATCTTCAGTAGCCTCCGGGTGTATGGTTATAATATCTGCACCTGCATCTGCATAATCTTTAATATATTTGTGTACGGGTGAAATCATTAAATGAACATCAAATGGTAGCTTTGTGTATTGTCTTAAAGCTTTAATAATTGGAGGTCCCATTGTCAAATTTGGAACAAAATGTCCATCCATCACATCCACATGAATCATGTCTGCACCACCTTCTTCAAGTCTTTTTATTTCATTTCCTAATTGACTAAAATCAGCAGATAAAATTGAAGGTGATATTTGTATTTTTTTCATTGATTACTAATATTAGTAGTATCAATTTTATTTTTAATTTGAATTAATTATTTACCAAAAATACGATAAATTTCTGAAGCAATTTCACTTTCTAAAGGAAAAGATAACATTCCCATGACAGAATACCCTAGTAGATAGGGCATAAGATAAAATCTAATCATATAAAAGAACCAAGCTACGTAAAGTGGAACAAGAGGATCTATAATAAATGAAGGAGTAATAGGTTTAAATAAACGAATTAATGGATTTGTTAATTTTACAAAAGCCTTCATAAAAAAAAATTCTGAATTTTCTCGTTGAAAGATATTCATCGCAACTCTTCCAATCAAAGTCCACATTACAACACCTAAAATATAATCAATTATAAGAATAAAAGGATGAATTTCTGGCATAAATATAAAAAGGAATTTTGTTTAAAAATTTACTAAGGGGCGAAATAAATCGCCCCTTAGTAATAAATTTAATTAGTGTTGTTTTCCAAGAATTGTTTTACCACTTGGAATACGAAGCTCGTCAACCATATCTTGAGTAGCTTTGTTTGGTGCTTTTGTTAGTAAACTAACAACTACCATAGAAACTAAACTCACTAATGCTCCAACGATACCGAATGTAAGCTGAGTAATACCCCAGAATCCAGATCCACCATTACGTACCCATATTAAGTACGCCATACCTGAACCTAATCCTAATAGCATTCCTGCAACAGCACCAGGACCATTCGCTCTTTTCCACCATACACCTAGTACAAGTGGGAAGAACAATCCTGACATCGCAAAGTCAAAAGCCCAGATTACTGAACCTAAGATACCTTGGATACCCATTGCGGCAATAGTTGCTCCAGCAAAACCAATCAATACAAGTAATACTCTTGCAACAATTAATCTTTTTGCAGCTTCTGCTTTTGGATCAA
>Ga0209384_1000899_pt1 | contig 16766 bp, 32 predicted proteins | sample CoawatmetaG05DNA_FD_187511 | JGI IMG/M metagenome (GOLD analysis project Ga0209384, IMG submission 187511) | Marine microbial communities from the West Antarctic Peninsula - Coastal water metaG058-DNA (SPAdes) (version 2) | ecosystem: Environmental > Aquatic > Marine > Coastal ... | reverse complement strand
CAAAAGGTCTGTTAAAAATTTAAGCTTCTCCGAGAAGCGTTTAAGCTTTTCTGAGTTATGATAGTTTATGGGGTCTTGTATGGTTTTAACGTCCTACCGTAGGACACTAATTATTGTGCTCATTTGACATGTCATATCACCTATGCTATACATATTTAAGGGCATCTTTTGATGTTGAATTTGATTAACTTTAACGTCCTACTGTAGGACACTAAATTAGGAGACTAAAAAATGTTTAGCGTAGGTTCAGCTATAAGAGTGCAAGCGGATAAAGAGAAAAGTGCAATTACAAAACACACTTTAACCCATGGTTTCACTATAGAGCAAAACTTGTTTTACCCTGCGAGTTGGTCACTTTTATGCAATGGTAATTTCGTATTTCATGGCAGTGAAGATGAATGTTTTGTGGCCTTTGGGTCACACTTGGCGGGAGTAGGTAAATGAGACCTGATTATGCAACGGCTCAAGACTTTGCCACATGGCGCAGGGACGCAAGCGATTGTGATATTGACGCCCTCCGTCACATAATTAAAGACTGTTATGCCGCTTCGCGTGCTATGGCGGATCACAACACAGATAAAGAGTGTTACTACATTGACCAAGCGTTGACGTACTCGGAAGAACTGCGTAATCGCTATTCACACAACATCTGATTTGACTTCTGCCTAGTCCTATGCTATCAAGGTGTAGGGCTAGTCATGGGCTAAATTGATTGACCCTTTAACGTCCTACAGCAGGACACTAAATTAGGAGACTAAACACATGATTACTTGTAATGAATTAAATAGACATTGCAATTTGCATCAAGACACTTTGCGTGGTTTGGATGCCATTGATATGCGGGTATTTTGTGACACTTATGAGGCTGAAAAGAATAGAGTATTGACTAGTACTCGTTTTTTGCCTACAACAAATGGGGATTACTATGTGGCATTGGCTGCACTAGTAACTGATTGATTTTAACGTCCTACAGCAGGACACTAAATTAGGAGACTAAAAAGATGTATAAACGTGATGTAGCTGAGATCAAAGATTTCGTTCGTTCGGTGGGCCTGATGCTTTGGTAAGTGTTGTTTTGTTTGTATTGCTCACAATACAGGCAGGGTTAAGCACAGTAAAAGGCCAACTCAAAAAGGTTGACGAGGATGGTTTTCGTGCTAATTGTTTGTGGGGTAAAAAAGCCGAGGGCTTGCGTTATGCCAGAGACAACAAGGAGATGTTGTACGGTAAGCTGTACAAGATAATTCAAACGCATGGCTATGCATCTACTGAGGGCTGTGTTGCCGCTATTGAGCTATTCATTACCATACCTAATCTTGGGCTAGTCAAAGCTTCATTTGTAGCACAGTGTTTGGGCTTTGATGTGGCATGCTTGGATAGTCATAACTTGGCTAGGTTTGGCATTCCTGTATCTCAAGTAAAAGATAACCCCAAAGCTAAGATAGAGACACGCCGTAAAAAGTGGGCGTCATATGTTCAGCTATGCCGTGACTTGACAAAAACACCTAAAACCAAAAAATTAATGATGTGTCTAGATTGTGAAACAGCCACGGAATACTGGTGGAATAGTTGGTGCGGCTACGTTGCGGGTAACATTGCCAACCGTAGCTTAGACAGTGGCGATATTGTATCACGCTACCATGTAGAGTGCATCGTTCGTACATAACTTGACTATTGAGTGCGCCTTGTGTACTACTAACAGGGCGTACTGGACGATCAAGTTAAACTTTAACGTCCTACAGCAGGACACTAAATTAGGAGACTAATATTATGACACTTCAAGAAATGTTTGATAAAGCCGTGGCTCACTTTGCTCAGATGCAAAAGCCTTCTATGTCTACACCCTCAGAATATGGGGGTTCCGACTGTGCCTATCGTGGGCATGCAGGTAATAAGTGCATCGTGGGTGCATTTATTGACGATGCATTCTACCGCCATACCCTTGAGGGCAAGGGTGTTTTAGAGTATTCAACTATTAATAAGTCTTGCGGGGTTCAACCTGTGCTTAACGCCGTTGCTGAAACTTTCGGTGTTGACCGACTGAGCTATGATCAAGGTCGATTATTGTTCAAGTTGCAACTAGTCCATGACGATCACAGTGATGGGTTTGACACAGGCGAAGATAACTGGTATGAAATAGTTAAGCCATACTTAATTGACTTGGCTGACGATTATAACCTAGCATATAAAGAGGTGTAAAAATGTTTGACACTTGGGATCAGGCCACGCATATGCGTGATAAGCTTCATGAGGTCAGCCGTTTGGCTGATACGCTTGGGGCGTTGGCAGGTAATATTGTCGATGACTTTGACAATGCTAGGCGTTGTGCTAAAACTGAGGCACAGTTGAGAGAGACACTAAAAAAGTTACACGCTAAGTTAGAAGGGCTAAACCTATGAACAAAACACAAAAACTTTATGGCGAAGTAATGGATGAGTTGACGCAATACTTAGGGCATGATGATGCAAAGTATTTTGCTAATTGGTTGCTTGCCAACTATAAATGCAAAAAGTATGATGACATCGTAGGATTATCCTATGATACTTCAAACAATGGAGATAAATAAATGACACGTCAAAAGAACCTACTTGGGAAGTCCCGCCCTCAAGCCAACCCCTATGCAATCTTTAAGGGCTACGGCCCCTTTGGGGAGACTGAGATGCGTTTGCTTAAAACATACTCAACGCCTGTTAATGAGGCAAAGAACCCCTATGCTCGGTGGATGGTAGCAGTCAAATCAGAAATGACTTATGGGTCATATGATATGGGTGACAGCTACATCAAAGAGGCAACTGCGGGTTTGACCCGTGTCTATGCTGACCCTCTGTACCTTGAGCAGTACGGTATTGTTGAGTCAGTTAACGTCCTACAGTAGGACACTAAATTAGAGGAGACTAAGTAATGAATAGCACTTGGATCATTGACAGGCTGATTGAGTTGGCCTGTCTCACTATAATAATTGTATGGACTATCTATGGTCTGTATGGTTTTGGTGGTTTTGAGGGTATTGTATCCCAATGACATTGCACCTACATAAACGTGACCGCTACGCTAGGCGTCCAGATAAAGCTTGGCGTAGTAAAATGTTACGAGAGTTCATCCGAGGCCAGAGGTTTGACATGCAAGACACCTTCTGGTATAACAATAGTACACCAACTAATGAGGAGACTAATCATGAAGATCACCAGAAAATCACCCCTGACAGGTGAGACAGCCACCAGAGATATTAACGTCACCCCTGCACAGATTGTATCATGGGAGGGGGGAGAGTTAGCGCAGAACGCTTTCCCTAATGCAGACTCAGATGAGCGTGAGTTCATAATGACAGGTTATACTGACTATGATTGGAACGCTATGTTTGGGGAGATAGACAATGCTTGAAGCAGTATTTTGGGATGAGTGTGGGACCATTCAGGTGGTAGGGTATAACCCTGCCGACACTGAAGTTGGAGACCTGATTGACAAGCACCCTGAGTGGCACTATAAGTATTCACAGGAGCCGTATGTGCCTTCTGAGCCTGATCACTATGACCCTTACGAGGGTGACTACACTTAACGTCCTACTGTAGGACACTAACGCAAACCTAAAGGAGAACATCATGTTTGCAATTATCGCCACTAAGCCCCTCAATGACCGTACTGAGGGCTTCCGCTTTAACTTCCTTGGTAAGAAAGGTATCGTCCGTAAGCGTAAGGTTAAGAGCCGTGGCTTGAGTATACAACACCTCAAGACAATGACTGCCTTACATATCTTCAAGCGCACTATCTATCTTGAGAAGATATCTAATCGCCATGTGGCTAACCCCCGCCGCTTGCGTCATTTCGCTGGATGATTTGACATAGACTACCCCTGCTGCTATACAGGTGGCAGGGACATTCCCCTCACATACAAAGGACTACCATCATGGAATTAACTGACATCAGACAAGCAATGCTTGCACTAGACACTGCTGACCTCAATGATATTATTGACTTGGCTCATGAGCTAAAGACCCTCAAGGGTAGGGTCAGCCTCAAGGTAGGTCAGAATGTTTGGGTTGTACAAAAGACCAAGCGTACTGCTGGTATCATTGAGAAAGTCAACCAGAAGAAAGCACAGGTGCGTATGCGTGGCTCTATCTACAACGTACCCTTTGCAATGATTGAGGCAGCGTGATGCAACAAATAGTTATCAGTCTGTATGACTACACAGGTGAGGCTCTCAAGCCTTGGGCAGAGGCAGGGTATACCTGCCATGCCTTTGACATTCAGCATGACAAGGTTGAGAATGTTACACATTATTCTGGTGGTGGTTCTATTCATTATTGTCATGCTGACCTTCATGACTTTAGTACTCACAGTGATCTGTTCTTTCGTTTCAATGGTCGCAAGGTAGCATTTGGTATGGCCTTCCCTGTCTGTACTGACATGGCTGTATCAGGTGCAGCGTGGTTCAAGAAAAAAGCAGAGGCTGACCCCTTGTTCCAACAGAGGGCGGCACAACACGCCATTGATTGTGCTGGTCTGTTTGATGATCTTGGTTGTCCCTACTTCATTGAGAACCCTGTATCTGTATTGGCTACCAAGTGGCGCAAGCCTGACCATACGTTTCACCCTTATGAGTATGGTGGCTACATTGCCAAGAACAATGCACAGCACCCTCGGTGGCCTGACTACATTGCAGACCGTGACGCCTACCCTAAGAAGACATGCCTATGGACAGGCAATGGCTTTGTGATGCCGCCAAAGGTTCCTGTTGAGCCTGAGAGCGGTCACAGCCGACAGCACTTGAAGTTAGGCGGCAAGTCTGCTAAGACTAAGAACATCAGATCAGCCACACCCCGTGGCTTTGCAATTGCTGTCATGACAGCTAACACAAACAAGGAGACTACCAATGGGAACCAAGATGGATCACGACAGACTGTACAAGATACAGACCTACTCGTTTCATGATGCAATCATTACTGTGACTGAGAGTTGCTATGGACGTACTGAGATTGATAAACCTGCCAAGCCTAACAAGCATGGCTATACACAATCACCTACAGTACACACTGATGGCACTGAGCATTACTACAAGTATGATAATTGGGAAGAAGCTATTGCTGTAGTACCTTTGCACTTTGACTATGCTGATAAACTGACTGAGGCTGATAAGGTGAAAACAGTACTTGAGACTGTTGATGCCTTAAAGAAAGCTTATGATTCATATCCTGATGGAGAGATCAACATCAGTTGGACTATGCGCCGTAACTGTGTTAATCAAGATTAACGTCCTACAGCAGGACACTAAATGAGGGAGTAACCCATGAACATGCCAAGCAATCAATACAACTTAGAACACCTTACACCTCTGTCAGAAGAACGGCAGAGGTTGATGGATGCAGTAGAGGAGTCACAGTGGGAGGGTGACATGAACAGGGCTGACCTACTCAGCACAGAGCTATACCTAGTTAACCAATGCATAACTAAGGGAGAGCTATATGCACCCCTTTTTTAAATCACTTGGAAACTATCTAGTGTATATAATTATGACTATTGTTTTCATCAGCGCAGGAATAGGAATGTTTTGATATGGCACTCAAAGAAGAACTTAAAAGTACACACACGATACGCAAAGCTTGTGACTTCTACATGCGTACACCTAAGTTCTGTGCTTTGGGTGGTAAGTCACAGTATGACTATGAGCGTAACTTAACGTTTGCCTGTGTTACCCCTGTGCAAGGCGGCAAGTTACTAGGTAACATCAAACTAAAAGACATACAGTTTTCTAATGTGACTATAGCTTACGACTACTGGCAAGTTAAACACGGTGTAAGGGCAGCTAACTACATAGCTACCTGTCTAAGCATTGTGCTTAACACAGCTAGAAGACATGAGGTACTACTATCAAACCCTGTGTCGCTCATCCAAAGGGCCAAGGCCAAGCCCCGCAAGATCAAGTGGACTACACCCCAAGTCAAACAGTTTCTTGACACAGCGTACAACAATTGGGAGTGGCGCAGCATTGGCTTGATTGTGCATATGGCTTTCCATTGGGCGCAGCGTATCGGTGACATGCGTTTGCTTGAGTGGGACGCCCTAGACCTAGACAAAGGGGTACTAAACCTAGAGCAAAGCAAGCGTGGTGCAGACGTTCACCTACCTGTACAGGGCGGCTTGCTGCCTATGCTCAAGCAGCAGAAAGAAGACTTTGGGTTCCTACCCTACGTAGCCCCTAGAGTTAGGGCTAGAGCAGGGGCATACACGCCCTACGATGATGTTGAGATTTGTGGATTAGTTAACAGTGTCAAAGAGGCTGCTGGCTTACCAAAGGAGTTGACAGCTATGGACTTACGCCGTACAGCTATCACACAGATGGTGGAGCGTGGCGTTGATGTTGTGGGTATCATGCAGGTGAGTGGACACAGTAGCCCTCAGAGTGTGATGCCTTACTTAGTTAATACATTGGCGGGTGCTACCAAGGCACTGTCCAACAGAGAGGATGATTTGATATAATGGATAAGTACATAGAAGACTTAGACTTAGGTGAGGGTGACACTGTAAGAGGTGACTGCCCTGATTGTGGTGGTAAGAATACCTTCACAGCTAACAAGTCAGGCGGTGCTGTCTTGTATAACTGCTACAAGCTAGGCTGTAAAATCAGTGGAGTTCACACTGTAGGTATGACTGCTGCTGACATACAGGCTCGGATGCAAGAGATAGAGCAAGACAAGCCTAAGCCCAAGGTTGAAGCTATGGTATTGCCTGAGTATGTTGTACGGGGTGGTAGTGGGCTTGATGTATTCAGAGACAAGTGGGACATGCTAGAAGACCAAGGTTTGATGTATGACCTCAAAGATAAACGTGCTGTGTTTCCTATTTTTCACAATGGGGTGTTGATTGATGCTGTGGGCAGGGCGTTGGCTGGGGCAGAGCCTAAGTGGTTGCGCTACACTGGTAAGGCTAACTACTTCCTTGCAGGTATAGGCGAGACTGTGGTTGTTGTTGAAGATGTCATTAGTGCTATCACTGTAGCCAAGCTAGGCTTTGTTGGTATGGCTATCCTTGGTACTTCTTTAAGTGTTGCACATATGGAACAGTTGGGTAACTATTCTCAGGTTATCGTAGCGTTAGACCCTGATGCTGCACACAAGACCTTGCGTTTCAGACAAGAGATAGAGGCGTGGACAGGTGTAGCCACTATTGCATTAAGACTTGACGATGACATAAAGTATCGTGTAGAGTCCGACATTGAGCAGTTGAAGGAGTTACTATGATAAACAGAGACACACACAAAGAGTTATGTGAAAAGTATCAAGAATTAGAAAAGGAGTTAGAGTTTTGGAAACAGCAAGCATATACTATACAAGAGCGTAACAAAAAGCTAAAAGCACAGTTGACTTTATGGAAAGGTACAGCACCATGAGTGATGAGGTAAAAGCTGCTGCACAGGTACAGGCAGAGAAAGCTTTTGATGACTTTATGTATTGGATGAAGAAAGGTACGATCTGGTCTTGCATAGTTCTTGGTCTTGTAGTCTTTGGTTGCAATGCTGGCGTTGAGGATGACGCCTACCCCGCATACAATGGTGAGCAGTATGCACCAACTAACATGGGAGAATAGTAATGGCGTCTAAAGATTACACTACTGGCTGGCAGGATAGTGAGGTGGCAACTAAATACGTATACTCTCGTCTGCATGAAATACTAAATACAGAAGGCGAGGATGATATGATACAGAAACTTTCTTTGTTTTACTCAGAAATTGCCCGTACATATTTGGCAGACACAGGAGAGAAAATAGGAAGTCCAGCATACTCTGAGGGACTACACAGTATATTATAAACATGGGAGATTAAGATGATTGATGTAACGTACATAGATCACATGGGCAGTGACCTGAGTGTAGTCAATGCAGCACGTGTATCCTTTGGTAAGAAGAGTGAGGTACTTGGTACGTCAGGTGTAGAGGGTGGACATATTACCCCTATCCTACATGATCAAGACAAACGTCTAATCAAGTACCTAGCCAAGCACAAGCACATGTCACCCTTTGGTCACGCCTTTGCATCCTTCCATGTCAAGGCTCCAATCTTTGTAGCTAGACAACTAGTCAAGCATAAGTTCTTACGATGGAATGAGATTAGCCGTAGGTATGTAGATGATGAGCCTGAGTTCTACTACCCTGATGTATGGCGTGGACGTAGTGAAGACAAGAAGCAGGGTAGTTCTGATGAAGTAGTTATAGAAAGAACTAATCAAGCAGACTATATTACTCACATTGATATTCATCTTCAACATGAGGCATTAAACACTTATAATAAAATGTTAAAAAAAGGAGTGTGTCCAGAGCAAGCACGTATGGTGTTGCCACAAAGCACCATGACAGAATGGTATTGGTCAGGTAGTCTTGACGCCCTTGCAGATATGTGCAACCTACGGTGCAAGGAAGATACACAACTTGAGACTAGGCTAGTAGCTAATGAGATATGCAACAGTATGCATAAGCTATTTCCTTTGTCTTGGAAAGCATTGAGAGGACTATACGGATGATGGAGCTATCTCTAATTAGAACCCTACACGATCAGGCGTTCTATGAAGATCACAAGGGTATCAAATGCCCTGACAAGTTGTTCACTAAAGATGTACGTAAGATCAAGCGTGTCTTAGACAACGCTATGGATAAGTATGACCGCACTATATCTACCTCTGAGTTAGAAGCTTTGTTCTTCTCTGAGTACAGCACCATGACTACAGCTAACAAGGTTCTTTATGAGGGTCTGTTCTCCAAGCTACGCAAAGAGGTTCCTATGTCTATGGACGTAGCCTCTGATGTACTGTCTAGGATGTTTAGGCAGCACGTAGGGGAGCAGGTAGCTAACTTAGGGTTCGACTACGTTAACGGTAAGCTTACCTCTCTTGAGCCACTACGCCAAGTTCTAGAGGCGCATGAGGATAACTTCATGCCTAACATGAATGTTGAGTGGGCTGACATTGATATTGATACGATCCTTGAGGCAGGATTACAGCAGTCCCAATGGAAATGGAATATACCTAGCCTCGCCGGGCGCATAGAAGGCATAAGTAGTGGACACTTTATCATTGTGGGTGCTAGGCCCAACACAGGTAAGACAAGCTTCCATGCGTCTACTATTGCTTCACCTAAAGGTTTTGCAGAGCAGGGTGCTAAGTGTATGGTGTTGTGTAACGAGGAAGAGTATGTACGTGTAGCTGAACGCTACCTGTGCGCTGCTGCCAGTATGGATACAGATGAGATCAAGTCTAACTATGCGTTAGCTGCAGCTAGGTACAAGAAGGTGCGTGAGAAGATCAGCATGTTTGACAGTACAGGTAAAGACTTAGGTTGGGTAGAGAACATCATTAAGCACAGCAAGCCCGACATAGTTGTACTTGACATGGGTGATAAGTTTGCTGTAAAGAGTAGTGACAAGTCAGACGTATATCTTAAGGCTGCTGCTATTCACGCTCGGAACATAGCTAAGAAGTATAACTGTGCTATTATATGGATGAGTCAGTTATCTGCTGATGCACAAGATAAAGTATACCTTGATCAGTCTATGCTGGAAGGTAGTAAGACAGGTAAGGCAGCAGAGGCAGACTTGATGCTGTTGATTGCTAAGAACCAAGTTACTGAGGGTGATGATGAAGACAAGCAGCGTCACATTAACGTAGCTAAGAACAAGCTAAAGGGTGGATGGCATGGGGTTGTCCATTGTGAGTTAGACGGGGGCAGGTCACAATACCTAGCCTAAAGAAAGGAACACAATGCGTATAGTATTGGACGTTGAGAACACAACAAAGAAGCGTAACGGTAAGCTTCTACTAGACCCTTGGGAGGAGGGTAACTTTCTAGTTAACGTAGGGGTACGTGACGTTGACGATGGTACTGAGGCTCTGACGTTTGATCTGCAACACAAAGAGTACGTTGACCAGACAGGCGTTGAGTCTAAGCGTATTCAAAAGATACTGGATAACACTACCCTGCTGATCATGCACAACGCACAGCATGACTTGGCTTGGCTTTGGGAGTGTGGCTTTAAGTATGACGGGGCTATATGGGATACCATGCTTGCAGAGAGTATTTTACTCAGAGGAAACAACATAGAGATATCAGATAAAGGAGTAGTCAAAAAGATATCTTTGTCTCTAGGTAACACAGCTATCCGTAGAAACCTTGACTTTCAAAAAGATGACACTCTTAAGCGTTACTTCAAGGAAGGTTACAACACTGATGAGATACCATTGTCAGAGTTGACCTTTTATCTTGAGGCTGACTGTAATACTACAGCTTCACTGTTTCATGCACAGAGTGCCGACTTCATGCTACCTGAGTCTCAGAGCCTTGGTAACGTGAGAGACATTACGTTTGAGGTATGCAAGCTTCTTACACGCATGAAAGCTGACGGTATGAAGGTAGACCGCAAGGCTTTGGATGCAGTGCGTAAGGAGTTTGAGGATGAGCGTGGAGCCATTCAGTCTCGCCTACAGATGCAGGTGCGCGAGGTCATGGGTGACACCCCAGTTAACTTGAATAGTCCAGAGCAAATGTCTCAGGTTATCTTTAGCCGTAAGCCTCACTCCAAGGATGATTGGCCTAACTTGTTTGATAACTGTAGGAAGCTATCTGACTTAAAGGAGATCGTTAATGCTAACAGTGACCTTCTGTATCGTACTGAGGCGTTCACTTGCCCGACTTGTGAGGGCAGTGCAGAAACGTATAAAGTAAAGAAAGACGGCAGTAAGTATGCAAGACCCAACAAATGTAAGGACTGTGACGCAAGAGGCTACCAACTCAAGAAGCAAGCTAGGATGGCTGGCTTTGGGTTTTTCCCACCTAGTGCTTCTTGGGTTAGTGCTAGTGGTTTTTCTACTGGCAAGGATATACTAGATATACTGAGGTCTACAGCTATGGATAACAAGATGGATGTAGCTGTTAAGTTTCTTGAGGACTTAAAGCGGTTGAACGCTGTGTCTAGCTACCTGTCTAGCTTTGTTGAGGGTATAGACACCTTCACTAAACAGGACGATGTACTGCACGTGTCACTAACGCAGCACATTACGTCTACTGGTAGGTTTAGTGGGCGTGAGCCTAACATGCAGAACATGCCTAGAGGTGGTACGTTCCCTGTTAAGCGTGTCTTTATATCACGTTGGGCTGGTGGCAAGATCATGGAAGCTGACTTTGCACAGCTAGAGTTTAGGGCTGCTGCATTCTTGTCACAGGACGAGACCGCTATGGAAGAGATCAACACAGGGTTTGACGTACACGCATACACTGCACAGATTATCTCTGATGCAGGTCAGCCTACTGCTAGGCAAGCTGCCAAGGAACACACCTTCGCCCCTCTGTTTGGCGCGACAGGCTTTGGCAGGACTAAGGCAGAAGCTGCGTACTACACGCACTTCATTGCCAAGTACAAAGGTATAGCTAAGTGGCACAAGAAGCTAGGTGATGAGGCTATACGGTTCCAAAAGATAACCAATGTATCAGGTAGACAGTATGCATTTCCCGGCACGACTAGAAGGGAAAACAATACACCTACTAACTTCACTAGGATCAAGAATTACCCTGTCCAAGGGTTTGCTACTGGTGATGTTGTACCTGTTGTATTGCTTGAGATTGACAAGAGACTAAAGAACATGCGCTCTTGCATAGTTAATAGTGTCCATGACTCAGCGGTCATTGACATACACCCTGATGAACAAAAGGAGGTAATAAATGTCATTGAGGATGTTAACAACTGTCTTAATGATATCATTGATAAATACTATGGCGTAAAGATGAACGTACCACTACTTTTAGAAGCCAAGATTGGACCGAATTGGCTTGACACTAAAGATGTGATATGATATAACTGCGGTTCAAATAAAGCTCAGAAAGGATATATAATGAGCAATGAGTTATCTACGACAATGGCAAGTGCAGACCTTGCTGCAGCTATGGGTTTCAGTGCAGATGCTGATATGTCTATGGGTTCTTCCAGTGGCCCTAACCTTTCACGACTAGCACAGGTACAGGCTCCCATCATGAAGGAGCAAGTAGATGAAGACGGTGAGCTAGAAGAGAAGGTAGTAGTACCCTTGGGTGCTTACAAGCTTACTGACTCAGAGGGTACGACTGTATATAGTCGTAGTGCTACCATCCGTTTGTTTGCACAGCGTCAGCAGTGGACTCAATGGGATAGTGACAACAACGCTATGAACAAGACTGTCATGGCTACTGTACTCAAGGGTGATCTTAAAGATACCAAAGGTACGTTCAACCTTGGTCGGCCTAGTGCATACATCAAGGATTGGGATGCTGTTGATGAAGACACTAAAGCTGTTATCCGTAGCGTTAAGAACACTAAGGTTTTGTTTGGCAAGGTTAAGCTAGGTAAAGTTACTGATGAGAATGGTGTAGCTGTAAAAGGTTACGACTCAGAGATTGACTTTACGATGGACGTAAAGAATGCTGACAGTAAGCGTTCCTTGGATGCAGTACTTAAGGACATTGTATCTAAGAAGCTGTTGCCTATTGAGCATACGATAACACTTGCTGCCAATAAGGAGACCCTGCCTACAGGTAACAAGTACGCTACTATGGTTGCTAACTTGGGTACTAAGGCTAAAATGGTTCCAGAGGATCACGCTACAGTACAGGCTTTCGTTGACTACATTGACTACGGTAATGAGTATGTACTTAGCAAGTGGAAGTCTTTACGTAAGCCTGATGTGGCTATAGACCCAGCTACACTTGACGCTATCGTGCAAGTAGAAGAAATTCCTTTCTAGGATGGACTTTGCACACGCTGCTGAACTACCCATTAAGATACTCATGCGTGATGCTACTTTAGGCCAAGCAGAAATGTCAGAAGCAATAATTGAGAACGTTGCTTCTGACGTATCGGCAGGACTAAACAAGCAATTCAACGGTGGGCCACGGGATAAGTTCAGGCTTAGAATGTCCAACATAGGACGCGCTAAGTGTCAACTCTGGCATGAAAAGAATATGCCAGAAGAAAAAGAGCCAATGCCAGAGCAGTTTATGATGAACATGATGCTAGGCGATATAGTTGAGGCAGTATTCAAAGGTATCCTACGCACTGCTGGTGTAGAGTTCCAAGACAATGAGTACGTGTCGTTAGACTTAGGGGGAGGTAGACGCCCAATCAAGGGTGAGTATGACTTAGTGATGGCTGGCAGGGTAGACGATGTTAAGAGTGCATCTGATTACTCCTACACTAAGAAGTTTGTTGACCTTGAGACACTACAGGCTAGTGATCCTTTTGGCTACGTAGCACAGCTTGTAGGCTACGCTACAGCAGCAGGTAAGAAGGTTGGAGGATGGTGGGTAGTCAACAAGGCTAACGGCCATCACAAGTACGTTTCAGCCAAGCACGTAGACGTTGAGGCTGTCTTAGATAAGATGCGTGAAACGTATGACTACCTAGATAACGATGAGCCACTTGAGCGTCAGTACACAGACATTCCTGAGACCTATCGCAAGAAAGAATCAGGTAACAGAACGCTATGCAGAGAGTGTAGCTTCTGCTCATTCAAGAAAGCCTGTTGGCCTGACTATCAAGAGCTACCTTCTAAGACTTACCAAGGCAAACTAACGCCGCCTACGGTACACTACACTAAGCTAAAGACAGATGCCTAAACCTAATAGGCTACACCTTAAAGCCAAGTACAGGAGTGGTCTTGAAAAACAGACTGCTCTTGTTTTGTCTGAGTGCCAGAAAAAGGTAAGGTATGAGTTACTTAAAATAGAGTGGGAGGACTTACGTTATCGTACTTACACGCCTGACTTTCAGTTGGACAACGGTATCTTTATTGAGACCAAGGGTATCTTTGACAGTGAGGACAGACGCAAGCATGTGGAAGTAAGGAGGCAGCACCCTGAGTTAGACATACGCTTTGTATTCAGTAACGCTAGGGCAAAGCTATATAAGGGTGCTAAGAGTAGATACTGTGATTGGTGTGAAAAAAACGACTTCTTGTACTCACATAGACTAATACCTCAAGGGTGGTTGACAGAGCCGGGAAAGTATGTTACACAGACTAAGATACCACTCAAAACAAAAAGGAAGACTTAATGCCGTATTCACTAGACGATGATGAGATTGCAATACTAATCAAGCCTATGGGTAATGGGCGTATTGGTACTTGTATCTGCAAGAGTGACGATCACGAATTGACTGACGATCAGTTATCAGATGCTATGGGTGTAGGTCTAGCTATGATTGGCTTGTTTGAGTTACTTAATGATGACGATGATGAAATCTATGAAGACCTCAAGTTTGCACTAGAAGAGAAGGTAGAGCGTCTACTAGAGGACAATCAAGTACCTAGTGACGATACGCCACAGTCTTCCTATACAGCAGAGGGTAATGTACTTACACTCAGTGCTTTTACTAAAACTAAGGGTAACTGCTAGTATGGCTAAATGGAAAGAAACAATCATGCCCTTTGAGGTAGACATGGTAGATAAGCCACCCCACTACAACACAGCTAACATTGAGTGTATAGATGCTATGAAAGCTATGTCAGAGGGTGCAGATGTATCACCCCATGAGGCATACTGTTGGCAGAACTCATTCAAGTATATGTGGAGGTGGCCTTACAAGAATGGCGTAGAGGACTTGAAGAAAGCACGTTGGTACTTAGATAGATTGATACAGGAGGTTGAGCGCAATGAATACTGAGAAGTTCAGTGTTACCTTTGTCTTACAAGTTGACAAGTCAAACAACATATTGTCTTCTCACCCTATGTACTATGAAGAAGATATAAAAGACTTGATGTCTCGTATTATCTATGATATAGATGATGTAGAAATATCTAACATAAACGTAAAGGATCAGGGATGATTACGAAACAAGAGATAGATGACTTCGCTGAGTACGACAGAGAAGATATGATTAATCATTTTAGAGACTATACGCCTCTTGATATGGTAAAAGATTTTGCAAAAGCAATGGATCACCCTCTTGGGGAGAAGTACGGTTATAGTAGAAAGCTAGAAGGGTTGCGTTGGCTGCTACTCAAAGAGGAATATGGTGAAGTACGTGATGCAGATGGCCCACTAGAGTTACTCAAAGAGTTAGCTGACTTGGTGTACGTTACGTATGGCTATGCAGCTACCTACGGGTGGGACTTAGATGAAGCTGTACGCAGAGTACACGCATCCAATATGTCTAAGCTAGGGCCACAAGGTAAGCCAATCAAGCGGCCTGATGGCAAAGTGTTAAAGGGGTCAAACTACTGGAAGCCTGACCTGTCTGATCTTGTCTAAGATACAGAGCAGAATGGTTGAACTGCTTAAACCAATAGAACAACAAATAATGATGTGTGATACCAGAGAAGAAACCCTTATGTTAGCTTGTGCTATGCTACACAAGGCTCAAGTAATACTGGAAGCACACATAGGAGAAAGAGGACGTAAAGAAATCTTCACGTTCCCCAAGGAGAGTAAAAGATGAATAACAATTACCTACCCAATGACTACCAGACCTTCATTGCAACCAGCCGCTATGCACGTTGGCTTGAAGGCGAAGGACGCCGTGAAACATGGGGTGAGACTGTAGAGCGTTATCTACAGAACATAGCTAAGACATGGCTAAAACCTGTTGACTTAGATGAAATGCGTGACGCTATTCTTAGCCTTGAGGTTATGCCTAGCATGAGGTCACTAATGACAGCAGGTAAGGCAGCATCACGCGACAACACCTGTATGTACAATTGTAGCTACCTACCCGTAGATGACCCTAAGTCTTTCGATGAGGCTATGTTCATCTTGCTTTGCGGTACGGGGGTTGGTTTCAGTGTTGAGCGTCAGTTCATTGCTAAACTCCCTGATGTTCCTACTCTTTTCCAAAGCGAAACTACTGTTGTCATCAAGGATAGCAAGGAAGGTTGGGCTAAAGGTCTCAGACAAGTGTTGGCACTCCTATGGGCTGGTGAAATTCCTAAGTGGGATATTAGCAGAGTTCGCCCTGCAGGGGCAAGGCTTAAAACGTTTGGTGGTCGTGCTAGTGGCCCTGCACCTTTAGTTGATCTGTTTAACTTTGCAGTCACTACGTTTAAAGGCGCACAAGGGCGTAGGCTCTCTAGTCTTGAATGCCATGATCTTATGTGTAAGATTGGTGAGGTAGTTGTTGTAGGGGGCGTTAGACGTAGTGCTATGATCAGCCTGTCTAACCTGTCAGATGACCGTATGCGCCACGCTAAGTCAGGTAACTGGTGGGAGAACGCAGGGCATAGAGCCTTGGCTAACAACTCAGTGGCGTACTCAGAGAAACCTGACAGCATGTCATTTATGCGCGAGTGGACAGCCCTAATGGAAAGTGGGAGTGGAGAGCGTGGTATATTTAATAGAGAAGCTTCGATTAAACAAGCAGCAAAAAATGGAAGACGAGAGACTTGCTATGAGTTTGGAACCAACCCCTGTTCAGAAATCATTCTTAGGCCGAATCAGTTTTGCAATCTCACAGAGGTTGTCATACGTGCTAACGACAGTGTCGAAGACCTTACAAGAAAAGTCCGTTTGGCAACTGTACTGGGAACTATTCAATCCACCTTTGTTCATTTTCCATACTTGCGAAAGGTGTGGAACACAAACACAGGATCAGAAAGATTGCTCGGTGTGTCACTCACAGGGATAATGGATAACAAACTGATGACCTTAGAAAACAAAGGTCTGTCTGATACATTGGAGCATCTTAAAAATGTGGCTGTTTCTACTAACGCTGAGTGGGCTGACCGTCTTGGTATCCCTCATAGCACTGCTATTACTTGCGTCA
>Ga0209384_1000895_pt1 | contig 16791 bp, 14 predicted proteins | sample CoawatmetaG05DNA_FD_187511 | JGI IMG/M metagenome (GOLD analysis project Ga0209384, IMG submission 187511) | Marine microbial communities from the West Antarctic Peninsula - Coastal water metaG058-DNA (SPAdes) (version 2) | ecosystem: Environmental > Aquatic > Marine > Coastal ... | reverse complement strand
ATTAAATCTGGATTTATAAATAACGGAACAAACTCAATAGATATTAGAAACTCTATTGATGGGATTTATTTTATAACAATTGAATCTAAAAATGGAGAGAAAATTGGATATAAATTAATTAAGAATTAGTTTTTAGTCTTGTATTTAATTGGCAAGTAGACAACTTTTTTTTCGTTAAAAAAATCTTCTTTAAAAAAATCTGAGAGCTCATAAGTTTTAACATTCTTGAAACTTATGAGCTCTTCTTTTAAATCTCCACCCTTTAGATAAAGAACACCATTTTTTAAATCATTAAAGGATTTTTTATTTACGTTATACTTAATCCATGAAACAAAGTCCTTCATATTTGTAACTGCTCTACTAATTACAAAATCATACTTGTCTTTAACTGACTCTGCTCTGCAGCAAGAAGTTTTTACATTTTTTAATTCTAATTCTTTAACTACAATATTTACAACATTAATTTTTTTCTGAATACTATCAACAAGATGAAAGTTGCAATTTGGAAATAAAATAGCAAGTGGTATTCCAGGAAAACCACCACCTGTTCCAATATCTAGTAATGTTGTGTTATTTTTAAAAGAAATTAATTTAGCAATCGATAAAGAATGTAAAACATGCCTTAGGTATAACTCATCAATATCTTTTCTGGATATAACATTTATCTTAGAATTCCAATCTTTATATAAAAGTTCTAATTTATTTAATTGTTCTAATTGTTCTTCAGTTAAATCTTTAAAATATTTCTGAATTAATTTCATAAAAAAAAATGTTTCAACAAAAATAGGTTTTTGTCCACAATTATTTCTAAATGAAGGATAAAGAAATTATCTTTATTAAGATAAATTTTTACAAATAAAAATATTCACTATGAATACTAAAACAATACTATTTAACAGAAAGGATACTGCAGCTTTTTTTAAGACTTTAAATAAAAGAGTGAATAGCTATTTTAAGGAAAAGAATATTTCAAAGGCTGGGAATTGGAAACTTTGGGTGAAGACATTTATAATGTTTAGCCTACTTGTAGCTCCATATGTTATAATTTCAATTTTAACAATACCAGCTTGGTTACAAATCACACTTTCTGTTGTAATGGGTGTTGGTCTGGCTGGAGTTGGAATGAATGTAATGCATGACGGAAATCATGGTTCATTTTCTGATAAAAAATGGGTTAATAGGTTGATGGGGGGAAGTATATACGTATTAGCAGGTAATAGATATAATTGGCAAGTTCAACATAATGTTTTACATCACACATATACCAATATTCATGGACATGACGAGGATTTAGAAGCAGGTAGAGTAATACGTTTTTCAAAACACTCAGAATGGAGATGGTTTCATAAATTCCAACACTACTACTCCGTTTTACTTTATGGACTTTTAACTATTAATTGGTCAATAACTACAGATTTTTTTCAAATGAAAAGATTCATGAAGAAAAAATTATCGCATGGTAAGTTTCCAAATCCGTTTGTAAATTGGACAAAATTGTTGATATCTAAATTAATATATTTTTTATTTTGGATTTTCATACCAATTCTAGTATTTAATATAGTTTGGTGGAAAGTCTTGGTATCATTTTTAGTAATGCACTACACAGCAGGACTAATATTGAGTCTAGTATTCCAATTAGCTCACATAATGGATGAAGCAGATATGCCACTTCCAGATTCAGAAGGGAATATTAAAAATAGCTGGGCTATTCATCAATTAAGAACCACAGTTAATTTTGCTGCAAATAACAAAATTGTAAATTGGTTTACCGGAGGTTTAAATCATCAAGTTGAGCATCATATATTTCCAAATATATCTCATGTTCATTACGATAAGATTGCAGAAATTGTTAAGAAAACCGCAAATGAATTCAACCTACCATACAATGAATTCAAAACAACAAAAGATGCGTTAGTAGCTCATTTTAGATATTTACGCAACATGGGTTTAAAACCAACAATTTAAAAATATGAAAGATTTTCTCTCTGAAAGAATAAATAATCTCGCTGTTTCTCAAACTTTAGCTATGGCAGCTAAAGCAAGAGAATTAAAAAATGCTGGAAAAGATGTTATTGGCTTAAGCTTAGGTGAGCCTGACTTTAATACACCTGGATATATTAAAGATGCTGCGATTAAAGCAATTAATGAAGACTATAATTCATATACCCCTGTAGATGGATATGTAGATCTGAAGGAAGCTATAATTACAAAATTCAAAAGGGATAACAATTTAAAATACGAGTTATCTCAAATAGTAGTATCAACTGGTGCTAAACAATCACTTTCAAATATCGCCGCATCATTAATTAACCCTGGAGATGAAGTTATACTTCCTTGTCCTTACTGGGTTAGCTACAGTGATATAGTAGGTTTAAATGGTGGTAAGACTATTGAAGTTAAAACTGATATTTCTAATGACTTCAAAATGACTGCGAAAGATTTAGAAAACGCAATTACGCCTAAGACAAAAATGCTATGGTTTAGTTCTCCATGTAACCCTAGTGGTTCAGTTTATAGTAAAAAAGAATTGCGAGAATTAGCGGATGTTTTAGTTAATTATCCTGATGTATATATTCTTTCTGATGAAATCTATGAACATATAAATTTTTGCGGAGGACACTTTAGTATAGCTGAATTTGAAGATATGTATGACCGAACAATTACTGTTAACGGTGTATCTAAGGCTTTTGCTATGACAGGATGGAGAATAGGCTATATTGGCGCACCAACATCGATCGCAAGAGCATGTAATAAAATGCAAGGTCAAGTTACTTCAGGCGCAAATTGCATAGCGCAAAGAGCTGTAATTACGGCTCTTGAAGAATGTCCTAGTAGAATTACTTATATGGTTGATGAGTTTAAAGTACGAAGAGACTTAATTTTAAATTTATTAAATAATATTGATGGATTTAAATGTAACACTCCGGATGGGGCTTTTTATGTATTTCCAGATATTTCACATTTTTTTGGAAAAACTATAAATGGTTATAAAATAAATAATGCATCAGATATGTCTTTATTTTTATTGGAAAGAGGATTGGTAGCAACTGTTACTGGAGACGCCTTTGGAGATCCAAATTGTATTAGAATTTCTTACGCAGCTTCTCAAGAGCAATTAATAGAAGCAGTAGATAGGATTAAAAAATTAGTATCATAGTATGATACTAATAACTGACTAAGAAAAGGGAATATTAATTTTTTATCTTTTTTTCCAAAAATAGGCAGTAAAAACAATCAAAACGGTAAATAATTCTAACCTACCAACTATCATTAAAAACGAAGACCACCACTTAGCTAAAATAGGCATTTGACTAAATGTACCCATAGGGCCGTAATCACCAATAGATGGTCCTACATTGCCCAAACTAGATGCCGAAACTCCTAAGGCAGATTGAAAGTCTAGTCCAAAAATTGAAAATCCGAGTGCTCCTACCATAAAAGAAAGCATATAGATTATAAAAAAACCTAAAATATTATATATAATTCCACTTGGAACAGATTTGTTATTATACCTAACAGGGATAATAGCACTTGGATGTAGTATTCTTTTAAATTCTAAAAATCCATTTTTAATAATTAGTAAATGTCTTACTATTTTAAATCCTCCAGATGTACTTCCAGCAGAACCTCCAATAAACATTAATCCAAAGAATACTAATAATAAAAATGGTGTCCAAGCGGTATAATCAGCAGTTACAAAACCTGTCGTTGTAACAATAGACACTACTTGGAATAAAGAGTGTCTAATAACTCCTTCAATTCTACTAAATAATGAAATATCTTCACTTACTAAAAATGTGGAATTAAAAAACACAATTAGTGCAACAATAAGGCTGAAAAATAAGATAAATTTAAAATATAAATTAAACTCTTCATCTAATTTAATTTTTTTAAACTTGCCCTTAAAAATGTAATATAATAGTACAAAGTTTGTACCAGCAATAAACATAAATATAATAACTATGTATTGAATTATTGGCTGAGAATTCCAAAATGCTAGACTAGAATCTTTGGTAGAAAAACCACCTGAGGCAATATTAGACATCGAATGATTAATAGCATCAAAAAATGACATTCCAAAAACACTTAAAAGCAAAGTCTCTATTAAAGTAAAACTAAAATAAATCAACCATAATCTCTTTGCTGTATCTGTTATTCTAGGGTGTAATTTATCCCCACTAGGACCTGGGGCTTCAGCAGAAAAAAGCTGCATCCCTCCTATTCCCAAAAGCGGTAAAATAGCAATTGCTAAAACAATAATACCCATACCACCAATCCAATGCGTAATACTTCTCCAGAAAACTATTCCTTTGGGAAGTGATTCAACCGAGTCTAGTATGGTTGCACCAGTAGTAGTATAACCAGATGTGGTTTCAAATATTATGTTTGTAAAACCGTCAATCGTGCCAGTTAAAACATAAGGCAGAGATCCAGATAAAATCATTACTATCCATCCAAATATTACTACAATATAGCCTTCTCTTTTATTTAAATTTTTATCAAACCCTTTATTATATATTGTACAAAAAGCTCCCAGAGACAAGACAATAATTCCAGATACAATCAGACTATCTGTTACACCATCATTATAAAAGTAACTAAGAATAGACGCAACGAACATAAAGCCTCCATTAAACATCAATAGAATACCAAAAAAATAAAAGATTATTTGATAATTAATTTTCATAAGATAAGTCTAGTAAAAGAATTTTTCAACTTCATTAACCATGTCAAGCTTACAACAGACAACTACTCTGTCATCTTTTATTATTTTAAAATCTCCAAGAACAACTAAACCTTCACCCTCTCTTATTACACCACTTATAATAGCTTCTCTAGGAAAATTTAAATCTCGAATATATTTATCACAAACATGTGATTTTTCATGGATAACAAACTCTAAAAGTTCAGCATTCATGTTTCTTAACTGTGATATCGCAACTACTTCAGCCTTTTTAATGTATTTCACAATACTGTTTGCCGCTAGAAGTTTTTTGTTAATTAGTGTATCTATTCCAATAGATTGAGACAAATTATAATAATCCATATTATCTACAAGTGCAATTGTTTTTTTTATACCCTTAGATTTAGCAACTAAACAAGACATTATATTAGTTTCTGAATTACCAGTTACAGAAATAAACGCATCCATACTCTCTAAATTCTCCTCATCTAATAATTCAACATTCCTTCCATCTCCATATATAACTAAAGTATCTGGGAGTCTTTCTGCAATATCTTCAGCTCTAGACCTAATTTTTTCTATTAGTTTAACATTAAGCTTAGTCGATAGTTTTTTAGCAACAGTCCTTCCAATACTACCTCCACCCATTATCATAACATTATTTACTTTTGTAATATCTGTTGCAGATAATTTACATAATTCTATATCCCCACCCTTAGTAGTCATAAAAACTACATGATCTCCTATTTCAAAAATGGTATTTCCTCTTGGAATAATAGTTTCTTCATTTCTTTTTATAGCAATAGGGAAAAAATGGGTTTCTGGAAAAAAAGAAGCAGACTCAATAACTGATTTTCCAATTAAAACTGCAGATTCAGACAAGTTTAAACCAAGGGTAGTTAATGCTCCATCCTCAAATTCAAAAGTATCATTAAATACAGATTGATTTATTACTAATTCAATCTCATCAGAAGCAAGATCAGCAGGTGAGATTAACTCATCAACGCCAAGATCACTAAAGTTTATATTATGTTTTGTTTTGTTATATTCAGTATTTGAAATTCTTGCAATAGTTTTTTTAGCACCTAATTGTTTAGCTAAAAAACAAGCTGTTAAGTTTGTGGCTTGCAAAGATGTAACACCAATAAACAAATCAGCATTTGATATATTAGCATCATTTAAAGTCTTTATAGATGTAGAGTCTCCTACTAAAACCTTTATATCTAAATGACCTTCAGCAAAGGTTAAACTATCTCTAACCGGATCTATTAGGGTGATCTCTTGAGATTCGTAGGATAATAATTTTGCTAGATGAAATCCAACTTCACCTGCACCAGCAATAATTATCTTCATTTTATTTCGATTGTTATGTACAAATATAATTTATTTTAGGGAATTGATAGTTAATTGTATTTCTTTGCATAAAAATTAAATAATTTAGGATAAATACTAATGTCAAAAAAAATAATTCCTTATCAAAATAGTGACTTATCCAAAAAAGGGCAAGTAGAAAAAATGTTTAATAATATCTCTAAGGAATATGATTTACTTAATCGAGTTATTTCATTTGGAATTGATATATCTTGGAGAAAGAAAATTGTTAAAATATTAAAAACTAAAAATCCAACAAATATTTTAGATATAGCCACTGGAACTGGAGATTTAGCTATAGAGTTAACTAAAACCAATGCAAAAAAAATAATTGGATTAGATATAAGTAAAGGAATGCTTGAAGTAGGAATAAAAAAAATAAAAAATAAAAAATTAGAACAAACAATTGAAATGGTAATTGGGGATTCTGAAGACTTAAAGTATAATGATAATTTTTTTGATGCTATAACAGTATCTTTTGGAGTTAGAAATTTTGAATCCTTAAACTCAGGATTAAGTGAAATTTTAAGAGTGCTTAAACCAAATGGTACATTGGTTGTATTGGAGACATCCAACCCAACAAAATTTCCATTTAAACAATTATATAAATTTTATTCAAAATTTGTTTTACCTCAAATAGGAAAAGTTTTTTCAAAAGATAAATTTGCATATAATTATCTTTCAGAATCTTCAGCTGAATTTCCTTTTGGTAAAAAATTTAACAATATTTTAAATAAAATAGGGTTTATTAATATAGTAGACTACCCACAAACATTTGGAGTTGCTACTATTTATGTAGCTAGTAAAAAATAAAATGAAAAAAACAGCTTTAATTCTTCTTTATATTTTATCAATTAACATTGTTAGTTCTCAATTATTTACAAAAGAAAAATTAAGTAACAATGAAAATTTCGATAAAGCTAAAATCTCTTGGGGCTATTACTTAGGTATTAATAACTATGATTATAATTTTGATTATCAACAAAATTTAAGTGATGTTCAGGTAGAAAAAACTACGGGATTTAATGTTGGTTTAATAGCAAACTTAAGAATCAATGATTTCTTTGATTTAAGATTTGAACCAGGTTTAATAATGTCAAACAGAAATCTAAGTTATAACCCAAATGATTTTGGGGATTCTGAATTATTGGATGCAAGTGTTCTTTTTAGAGAAGTTAAGTCAACTTACATTCACTTTCCTTTATTATTGAAAATATCTACAAAAAGATTAAATAATTTTAAGCCATTTATTACTACGGGGATTTCCACTGCAATTAATCTTTCAAGTAATGAAAAAAATTTAGCAGACAACAGCTCTGGTCAATTTAGAACCAAAAAGAACATGTTTTTCTATGAACTTGGATTTGGAATTGACCTTTATTTAGAATGGTTTAAATTCACCCCTTCAATAAGAGGGGTCTTTGCTATATCAGATGAGCTAATAAGGGATGATGATCCTTTAAGTCCTTGGACTGGAAATATCAATTTCATGAAAACAAGTGGGATTTTAATCAACTTTACCTTTCAATAGATTTTCTTGAGTTATCGCTAAGTACGATAGCAACAGTATTAGCCACATTTAAACTTTCTGTTTTTTGTAAATCACCAAATCTTGGAATAGATATTTTATGGTTAATACACTTTGAGAGTTCTAAACTAATTCCGTTAGCTTCATTTCCAAATAAAATAATGCCTTTTTCAATTAAAGCTTTTTTGTAAACCGATTCTCCATCCATATAAGTTCCATAAACTGGCAACTTATTATTTTTTATTACACTTTCAAGATTTATATAACTAATATTAACCCTAGATAGAGAACCCATAGAAGCCTGAACAACCTTAGGGTTATAGCAATCTACTGTATCTAGGCTACAAATAAGATCTTGGATTCCAAACCAGTCACAAAGCCTAATTATAGTACCTAGATTTCCTGGATCACTTATATTATCTAATCCAATAATTACAGAGCTATAGTCAATTATATTAGCTTGAGGAATTTCAAAAACAGCAATAGAATCTTTAGGATTAGATAGATTACTTATTTTCTTTAATTCAATAGGAGTTATTTGAGTTAATTCATTTGTAACTCCTCCAACTTTAGGATTTACAGAGAATAAGTTACAAAGCTTATAGTTTGATTTTATAAGCTCTATTATAGTCTTATCTCCCTCTGCAATAAATTGATTATGCAGAACTCGAAATTTTTTTTGTCTTAAAGACTTAATAATTTTTATTTGACTATTGCTTATCATTATAATAACTAGATTTGCACTTTAAATTTATATAATTTTTTTTGAAAAAATTAGTTCACAACACAATCTACACAATATTAGTAATATTTTTTATTACTTCCTGCAATTCTGTAAAAGGAATAAAAACAGATAATTTATTATTACAAAATAGTGAAGTAATTATAAATGATTCTATAGCTGAAGACATAAATGTTTTAAGTTTAATAAAACAAACACCTAACTCTAAAACTTTTGGGTTAAACATTCCACTTAGATTGTATATTCACAATCTATCTAAAAAAGACTCCTTAAAAAAATATAAGAAAATTTCATTTAATAAATTCTTAGCAGGAATTGGTGAAAGACCAGTACTTATTGATAGCCTGAAGACAATAAATTCTCTTAAAAACATTAAGTCCTATTACTTCTCTAAAGGTTGGTTTAATGTTGATGGTGATTTTCAAATAAAAACCAACTCCACTAAAAAAGCTAGTGTAAATTACCTGATAAATACCAACAAGCAATTTTTTATTGACTCTCTAAGCTCAAATATAAGCTCACCTGTTTTAGATAGCATTTATAGAAATTCATACCCCTATTCTCATATTAAAATAAATGAAGCATTTAATTTAGAGAAATTTAGTAATGAGAGAGAAAGGTTAACTAATTTGTTTAGAAACTCTGGAGTTTACCATTTCACACAAGACTATATTGAGTTTGAAAATGACACAACCAATAAAATAGATAAAATAAACACTAAGCTTATAATTCAAGATAGAATTATAAAAAATAATCTTGGCGTTATCCAAAAACCTTTTGAGATACTTAAAGTATCCGAAGTAAATGTGATTATAGATTTTGAAAGAAATAAAGAAAATAATTTAAGGAAATTAATTTTTGATAATTATAACTTTTTAGTTAATAAAAAAATAAAACTTAAGCCCAATACTATTACTAGTTCGATTTCTATAAAACCAAATAATGTTTTTAAAGAAAGAGATCTTTTAAACACCTATCAATATCTAAATGAATTACAAACATTTAAATATCCAACTATAGAGTTTGTTGAAGACTCAATTGATAAAAATTTAATTACTAATATCCGCCTTACTCCAAAAGATAAATATGCTTTAGGATTCGATCTTAATGTCTCTCAGAGTAACATTCAGTCCTTAGGCTTATCCTTTAGTACCTCAATATTTGTTAGAAATGTTTTTCAAGGAGCTGAGACTTTACAAATTTCCGCTTTTGGGTCAATTGGATCTTCTAAAGATGGAAGTAATTTAAGTGATAAGTTTTTTGATATAAATGAAATAGGGGCAGATATCAAAATATTATTTCCTAGATTTTTCTCTCCCTTCAATACCGAGAGATTAATTCCAAGATATATGTCTCCAACAACTGTGGTAAACTTTAGTATTTCTGGCCAAACTAATATAGGATTAGACAAACAAACTGCAAATGGAATTTTTAGTTATAATTGGAAGCCCGTAGAGAATAAAAAATATAATATTGATCTTTTAAATATTCAATATGTTAGAAATTTAAATCCTAACAACTATTTCAAAGTTTATCAAAGCTCTTTCAATAGGCTCGAAAATATAGCATTGAACTACAGTCAAGTTCCAAGTAATTATATTTTTACAAACGCATTTGGCGAAAATTCTTTAATTTCAGAATTCACAGATGATACTATTGATTTTCTAATTTCAAATTTAAATTTTGAAGAAAATTATCCTGAGAATTTCAAAGCCATAAATAGCATCAATCAAAGAAAAAATAGATTAACACAAAATAATCTTATATTTTCTACAAATATATCATTCACAAGAGATACTAAAAAAGATGTAAGTGATGAAAACTTTTCACTTTTTAAATTCAAATTTGAATTAGCAGGAAATTTACTATCCAGTATTGCTAAAACAATAAATTTAAATACAAACAATAACCAAAAATTTGAAATATTTAATGTTGAGTATTCTCAATATTTAAAAAGTGAGATAGATTTTATAAGGCATTGGAAATTTAACAATACTAGTATACTGGCAATTCGAAGTTACTTAGGTTTTGCTATCCCGTATGGCAACTCAGACTACATTCCTTTTTCTAAAAGTTTTTTTGCAGGTGGAGCTAATGATAACAGGGCCTGGACTGCTTATAATTTAGGTCCAGGAAGCTCAATAAGTAACAATGAGTTTAATGAAGCTAATTTAAAAATAGCTTTTAACATCGAACACCGATTCAATTTGTTTAATAAATTTAATGGCGCATTTTTTATAGATAGTGGTAATATTTGGAATATAAATGACAACACTAGCGACCAAAGAGCAATTTTTAGCTCTATTAAATCACTAAAGGATATTGCAATTGGTGCAGGATTTGGAATTCGATATGATTTAGGTTTTTTTATTTTAAGAACGGATATTGGGTTTAAAGTATACGACCCTGAAATTATTAATAGTAACAGATGGTTTCAAAACACCAGCTTTAATAGAGCTGTATACAATGTAGGTATCAATTATCCATTTTAAACAAATTCCGCTTAGACTATTTCGATTTCGTGAAATAATAAATTTTTTATGAGTTATAGTTGTTAAAAATCAATATTTTTGAACACTAATCAATCATACATATAAATGAATTCAATTAAAGCAGGTGTTGCCACAGGTGATCAAGTACAGGAAATTTTTAAACTAGCTAAACTTAAAGGATTCGCTCTTCCTGCAGTTAATGTGATTGGCTCAAGTAGTATTAACGGAGTTTTAGAAACTGCAAAAGAACTTAATGCTCCAGTAATTATTCAATTCTCTAATGGTGGAGGAGCATTTAACGCTGGGAAAGGTTTAGAAAATACCGATCAAGCAGCAGCGATAGCTGGATCAATAGCAGGGGCACAACATGTACACACAATGGCTAAAGCTTATGGAATTCCTGTAATTTTACATACAGACCATTGTGCTAAAAAATTACTTCCTTGGATCGATGGATTAATTGAAGCTAGTGAAGAGCATTTTAAAGAAAAAGGTTATCCCCTATTTAGTTCTCATATGATTGATTTATCTGAAGAACCGATAGAAGAGAATATCGCTATTTGTAAAAAATATTTAGAGAGAATGTCTAAAATTGGAATGACACTCGAAATTGAGCTAGGAATTACCGGTGGTGAAGAGGATGGAGTAGATAACACGGATGTAGATGATTCTAAATTATATACTCAGCCCGAAGAAGTAGCTTATGCCTATGAAGAATTAATTAAGGTTAGTGATAAATTTACAATTGCTGCTGCTTTTGGAAATGTACATGGCGTTTACAAACCTGGAAATGTAAAATTAACTCCTAAGATTCTTAAAAATTCTCAAGAATACATATCAAAGAAATTTAACCTTAAGCATAATTATATTGATTTTGTTTTTCATGGCGGATCAGGATCGACTGTTGAAGAAATTAGAGAGGGAATTAGTTATGGTGTTATTAAAATGAATATTGATACAGACATGCAATATGCATACATGGAAGGAGCAAGAGATTATTTTAACGAAAATTCTGAATATCTAAAGGCACAAATAGGTAATCCTGACGGAGGAGATGTTCCGAACAAAAAATATTATGATCCAAGAAAATGGGTTAGAAAAGCAGAAGCTACTTTTGTAGAAAGATTAAAAAAAGCTTTTAAAGACCTAAATAATGTAAATACTTTGTAAAATTATTTACATTTGATAATTACTGAAATCTATAATAATGGCTTGGTTTAAAAGAAAAGATAAAGGAATTCAAACTCCTACAGAGGCAAAAAAAGATATTCCGAAAGGACTATGGTATAAATCTCCAACTGGCAAAATTGTAGATACAGAAGAATTAGAGAAAAATTATTATGTCAGCCCTGAAGATGGATATCATGTAAGAATTGGAAGTAAGGAATATTTTGATATTTTATTCGATGATAAATTCAAAGAATTAAATGCAAATTTAACTTCAAAAGACCCTCTTAAATTCGTTGATAATAAAAAGTATTCAGATCGATTAAAAGAAGCTACTAAAAAAACTAATCTAAAAGATGCAATTAGAACAGCTGTAGGTAAATCTAAGGGTAGAGATATTGTTATTGCTTGTATGGATTTCAGATTCATCGGTGGATCAATGGGGAGTGTTGTTGGTGAAAAAATTGCACGTGCGGCAGAATATTCTTTAAAAAATAAAATACCCTTTTTAATTATATCTAAATCTGGTGGAGCAAGAATGATGGAAGCAGCTCTATCTCTAATGCAACTTGCTAAAACATCTGTAAAACTGGCACAATTAGCAGAGGCAAAAATTCCATATATATCCTTATGTACAGATCCTACAACTGGAGGAACTACTGCTTCTTTTGCAATGCTTGGAGATATAAATATTAGTGAACCAGGAGCTCTTATTGGTTTTGCTGGCCCAAGAGTGGTTAGGGACACAACAGGAAAAGAATTACCTGAAGGTTTTCAGACTGCAGAGTTTGTTTTAGAGCACGGATTTTTAGATTTTATAATAGAAAGAAAAAAATTGAAGAATAAAATTAACTTGTATATAGATTTAATTCAAAATACACCCCTTAGAGATTAGTTAAAAATCACGTGAGTTATTTGTAAATAAATTTAAGAATTACTACTGACAAACTTCTTAACATTAGCCAAGCTCTTATGATAAAATAAATCCTGTTTTAATCTATTTTTTTACTATATTTGCCCCCTATTTTAGTTAATAGAATATCATACATAATAATCATTTAAATAATATTGGAATGTATTTAACAAAAAAATCAAAAGAAACTTTATTCAAAAAACACGGTAAAAATGAAAAAGATACCGGAAGCTCTGAAGGCCAGATTGCTTTATTCACGTTAAGAATTAACCACCTAACAGAACACTTGAAAAATAACCGTAAGGATTATAATACGGAAAGATCTCTTGTTAAACTTGTAGGTAAAAGAAGATCCTTACTGGATTATCTTACTAAGGTAGATGTCTTAAGATACCGTGCAATTGTTAAAGAATTAGATTTAAGAAAATAATATAAAAGAGGCTAATGGCCTCTTTTATAAATTTATACATAAATTATATTAAAGCTAGTAAATAGTTTTTCATTGGTAAGCAACTACAACAACACAACACCATTGTTTAATATTTAACTTAAAAAAAAATTATGAAACCAAAAGTTTATAAAGAGATAATTGACCTGGGAGATGGTAGAGAAATTTCTATCGAAACAGGAAAATTAGCAAAACAGGCTCATGGCTCCGTTGTTGTGCAATCAGGAAAATGTATGATGTTATGTACAGTTGTTTCCAATTACGAACAAAAGGATCTTGGTTTTCTACCACTAACAGTAGATTACAGAGAAAAATTCGCTGCTGCAGGGAGATACCCTGGAGGTTTCTTTAAAAGAGAAGCAAGACCAAGTGATGGTGAAGTATTAACCATGCGTTTAGTAGACCGTGTTTTACGTCCATTATTTCCAAAAGACTATACCGCAGAAACACAAGTAATGATTCAGTTAATGTCTCATGATGAAGATGTGATGCCAGACGCGATGGCTGGTTTAGCAGCGTCAGCGGCTATTCAGTTATCAGATTTCCCTTTTGAATGCGCAATCTCGGAAGCAAGAGTAGGACGTATAAATGGTGAATTTGTTATAAACCCAACAAGAGCACAATTAGTAGAGTCTGACATCGACATGATGATTGGAGCTTCTGCTGATTCTGTTATGATGGTTGAAGGTGAAATGGATGAGATCTCTGAAGAAGAAATGGCGGATGCAATTAAGTTTGCACATGAAGCTATAAAACTACAATGTGCAGCTCAAATAAGATTAGCGGAAGCATTTGGAAAAAAAGAAGTTCGTGAATATGAAGGAGATAGAGAAGATAAAGATTTAGAGAAAAAGGTTCATGATATGGCATACGATAAAGTATATGCTATAGCAGAAGCTGGATCTGCAAAACATGAAAGATCTGCTGCTTTTAAAGAAATTAAAGCAGAAATAAAAGCTACTTTTTCAGAAGAAGAATTAGCAGAATTTGGTGATTTAGTTTCTGATTATTATCGTAAGGCTGAGAAAGCTGCAATTAGAGATTTAACTTTAAATGTTGGATTACGTTTAGATGGTCGTAAAACTGATGAAATTAGACCTATCTGGTCTGAAATAGATTATTTACCATCAGTACACGGTTCTTCAATCTTTACACGTGGAGAAACACAAGCTTTAGCTACTGTTACTCTAGGAACATCAAGAGATGCAAACAAAATAGATATGCCGTCTTTTGAAGGGGAAGAAAATTTCTATTTACATTATAACTTCCCTCCTTTTTGTACAGGTGAGGCTAGACCAATTCGTGGAACTTCTCGTAGAGAAGTTGGACATGGTAATTTAGCGCAACGTGGATTAAAAGGAATGATTCCAACTGACTGTCCTTATACGGTGAGAGTTGTATCTGAAGTTTTAGAGTCTAACGGTTCTTCTTCTATGGCTACAGTTTGTGCTGGAACAATGGCACTTATGGATGCAGGAGTTCAAATGATAAGACCAGTTTCAGGAATAGCAATGGGATTAATATCGGATGCTAAATCTGGAAAATATGCTGTATTATCTGATATTTTAGGTGATGAAGATCATTTAGGAGATATGGATTTTAAAGTAACTGGAACATCTGAGGGAATTACAGCTTGTCAAATGGACATTAAAGTAAAAGGATTAGGATACGAGATTTTAGTGAATGCATTAAAACAAGCTCGTGAAGGTCGTTTACATATTTTAGGGAAAATTACAGAAACAATCTCAACTCCAAATAGTGATGTTAAGCCTCATGCTCCAAAAATGGTAACTAGGACTATTCCAAACGAATATATCGGTGCTATGATTGGACCAGGTGGTAAAAACATTCAAGAATTACAAAAAACAACTGGTTGTACTCTAGTAATAAATGAAGATCCAATAACGGAAGAAGGTATTGTAGAAATTTTAGGAACTGATCAAGAAGGAATTGACACAGTACTAGCTAAAATCGAATCCATGCTTTTCAAACCTGAAGTTGGTAGCGTTTATGAAGTGAAGGTAATTAAAATATTAGATTTTGGCGCAGTAGTAGAATACCAAGAAGCTCCAGGAAATGAAGTTTTATTACACATTAGTGAACTGGATTGGAAAAAAACCGATAAAGTAACGGATGTACTTAATATGGGTGATGTATTAGATATCAAGTACTTTGGTGTAGATCCTAGAACTAGAAAAGACAAAGTATCTAGAAAAGCTCTAATAGAAAAACCAGAAGGTTATGTAGAAAGACCTGCTAGACCACCTAGATCAAACGACAGAGGTCGTGATAACAGAGGAAGAGATAACAGAAGATAAAACCAAATGTGCTAGAATTTTGTAAATTCTAGCACATTTTATAATTTTAATTTAATTTTCACAATTAGATGAGACAACTTAAAATAACCAAACAAGTAACAAACAGAGAGACAGCCTCTCTAGATAAATATTTACAAGAAATTGGTAAGGTTGATTTGATTACTGCTGAGGAAGAAGTAGAATTAGCTCAAAAGATTAAGGCTGGTAGTCAAGCAGCATTAGAAAAATTAACAAAAGCTAATCTTCGATTTGTAGTATCCGTTGCAAAACAATACCAAAATCAAGGATTAACATTACCGGATTTAATAAATGAGGGAAACCTAGGTCTTATTAAAGCAGCTCAACGATTTGATGAAACTAGAGGTTTTAAGTTCATATCCTATGCAGTATGGTGGATTAGACAGTCCATTTTACAAGCATTAGCTGAACAATCTAGAATTGTTCGTTTACCTCTGAATAAAATTGGATCTATAAACAAGATTAATAAAACTTACGCATTTTTAGAGCAATCCCATGAGAGACCTCCAAGTGCAGAGGAAATAGCCAAGGAATTGGATATGACTATTAATGATGTAAAAGAGTCCATGAAAAACTCAGGACGTCATGTATCAATGGATGCACCACTTGTGGAAGGAGAAGATTCAAATCTCTATGATGTACTAAGAAGTGGAGAATCACCAAATCCAGATAGGGCATTATTACATGAATCTTTAAAAACAGAAATTGAGAGAGCTTTAGAGACACTAACTCCAAGAGAAGCTGATGTAATTAGACTTTACTTCGGATTAGGAGAACAACACCCTATGACACTTGAAGAAATAGGAGAGACATTTGATCTAACTAGAGAAAGAGTTCGTCAAATAAAAGAAAAAGCCATTAGAAGACTAAAACATACTTCTAGAAGTAAAATACTTAAAACGTATTTAGGATAAAAACTTTAAAAAGGCCAGTATTTAAAATACTGGCCTTTTTTTTTTACATTTACTTAATGAAAAAACATCTTATCGCACCCTCAGTGCTAGCAGCCGATTTCAGTAACTTACAAAGAGATATAGAAATGATAAATGAAAGTGAGGCCGATTGGTTTCATATAGATATAATGGACGGAGTATTTGTTCCTAATATATC